>WNGA01001990.1_pt1 | contig 31257 bp, 25 predicted proteins | sample 5400061 | NCBI WGS metagenome assembly WNGA01 (sample SAMN13153366, study PRJNA577476) | soil metagenome | isolation source: 100 cm soil or saprolite under grassland replicate 2 | place: USA:California | collected 2016-06-15 | reverse complement strand
CCTTGAGCCTGGTCAGGGACTGGCGGTGGCCCTGGTGACGCTGCTGGCCGGTCTTGTTCTTGTAGGTGAACACCAGGATCTTCTTGCCACGGTGCTGATCGACCACGCTGGCGGTCACGGTCGCCTTGGCGAGGTCGGCAGGCGCGGTGGTGACCCTGCCCTCGTCGTCGACCACGAGCAGGGGCCTGAACTCCAGGCTCGCGCCATCGTCCCCGGCGAGCCGCTCGACGTCGATGACATCGCCGGGCGCGACCTTGTACTGCTTCCCGCCAGTGCGGATGACGGCGTACACGATGAGTCAGTTCCTTTCTGCGCCGCCGAATTCGGCGGCGCACATCTTATCGAATTGTCCGCCCCCGGCGGACACCAGGCCTTCACTGGGCGGCGCGAAGCGCCGCCGTCTAGATCTCGTGGGTGATCACCACCCCGCGGCCTTCGCAGGCCGGGCAGGTCTCGGAGAAGCTGTCCAGCAGGCCGCCCGACACGCGCTTGCGGGTCATCTGCACCAGGCCGAGCGAGGAGACCTCCATCACCTGGCTCTTGGTCTTGTCCTTGGCCAGTGCCACGCGCAGACGGTCGACCACGGCCTCCTGGTTCTTCTCGAACAGCATGTCGATGAAGTCGATGATGATGATCCCGCCGATGTCGCGCAGCCGCAGCTGGCGCACGATCTCCTCGGCCGCCTCCAGGTTGGTGGCGACCACCGTCTCCTCGAGGTTGGACTTGCCGACGTACTTGCCGGTGTTGACGTCGACCACGGTCATCGCCTCGGTCTGGTCGATGACCAGCGAACCGCCGGAGGGCAGCCAGACCTTGCGCTCGAGCGCCTTGTGGATCTGCTCCACCACGCGGTACTGCTCGAACAGGGGCAGCCGGCCGTCGTGGGCGCGCATCTTGGGCAGCAGGTCGGGCGCGACCTCGTCCAGGTAGGCCTTGACCCGCTCGTACAGCCCGGGGGCGTCGACGACCAGCTCCACGAAGTCCGGCGAGAAGATGTCGCGGATGACCCGCACGACCAGCTCCGGCTCCTGGTAGATGACCGCGGGCGCCGAGGCCTTCCTCGCCTTGCGCTCGATCGCCTCCCAGCGGGCCTGCAGGCGGGCGAGGTCCGCGCGCAGGTCCTCCGCGCCGGCGCCCTCCGCGGCGGTGCGCACGATCAGCCCGAGACCCTTGGGCCGCACCTCCTTGAGGATCTCGCGCAGGCGAACGCGCTCGGCCTCGGGCAGGCGGCGGGAGATCCCGAAGGTCGAGTCCTCCGGCTGCAGCACCAGGTAGCGGCCGGCCAGCGACACCTGGGTGGTGAGGCGAGCGCCCTTGGCCCCGATCGGGTCCTTGGTGACCTGCACCAGGATCGACTGCCCTGGCTTGAGGGCCTTCTCGATGCGGGGCGCCTCGCCGTCGAGGTCCTCCTCCGAGTAGTTGACCTCGCCGGCGTACAGCACCGCGTTGCGGCCCCTGCCGATATCGACGAAGGCCGCCTCCATGCCGGGCAGGACGTTCTGCACTCGGCCGAGGTAGATGTTGCCCACCAGCGAGCGGCCGGCCTTGCGGGTGACGTAGTGCTCGACCAGGGTGCGCCCCTCGACCACGCCGATCTGGGTGCGCTCGGCGCCCTCGGTGACCAGCATCCGCCGCTCCACGCCCTCGCGCAGGTAGCGCTTCTGGTCCTCGGTCAGCCCCCGGCCGCGCCGCCGGCGGCCGCGGTCGGTCTGGCGCGCGCCGCGAGCGCGTGTCGCCGCCTCGAGCCGGGTGGAGCGCTCGGGGGAGGCGGTACGGGAGGGTGCCGCCTCGTCCGTGCCGGCCGCGACGGCGCGGACGCCCGTGTCGGCCGGGACGCGCGTCCCGGGAACGCGCCGCCGGCCACGACCTCTGCTCCTGCCCGCGGGCGCCTGCTCCGCCTCCGCCTCGGCGGGCGCGGCGGCGGGCGTCCGCTGCCGGCGGCGGCTTGGCTTGGAGGGCGCGGCGGCATCGGGCGCCGCCTCGGCGGTGGCCGGCGCGGCCGGCGCGGCCGCCTTCCTGACCGCTCGCGGCGGCGGTGCCTCCTCCGGCGGGGCCGTGGCGGCGGCGCTGGAACCGGCCTCAGCCGTTGCGGCGGGAGCGACCTCCGCCGCGGTGGACGCCGGGTCGCCGGTGCGCACCCGCGCCTTGGCCGCCGCCCGCCGGCGGCGGCGGGCGCGGGTCCGGGCGGAGCCGCTGCTTGACCCGCTGGCCCCGGCGGTCTCCTCCGCGTCCGCGGGGCCGCGGTCCACGACCCCCGCGGGCACCGCCTCGTCGGCGGGCGCGGGCGGCTGCTCGTTCCCCTCCGCCACGGTCGCGGCGGGCGGGCTCGCGCCCTCCGGCGCGGCGGTCCTCTCAGGCGGGGCCGGAACCTCGTTCCTGGCTGGCTCGGCGGTACGGCCGGACCGGCCGCGCCGCCGCCGACGCCCAGAGCGGGCCGGTGCCTCGGCGTCGGTCTCGGTCAGTGCCTCGTCGACCGCATCGGTCGGTGCCTCGGCGGCGGCCACCTCCGGCGAAGGGGCGGCGACCTGGGACGATGGGCCGGTGGCCTCATTCACCTCGGCGACCTCCGCAACCTCGGGAGCGGCCTCGGCCACCTCCGCGGGCTCGGCGGCCGTCTCGACCTCAAGTCGAGACTCGGTCCCAGCCTCGACCTCGACCGGAGGCTCGGCATGGCCGGCAGCCTCAGGCTCCTCGTCCTCCTCGGCGTCAGCCTCGAGGAGAGGCTCCGGGGCGAGCGCGGCGGGGGCGGGGCGGACGAATGGCGGCGGTGGGCCGGCGGGTCGGGTGGCGGCGGTGGTCTCGACCGTCGTGACCCGGAAGCGCGGGCCATCCGGGGCGGGGGACGGCTGAGGGAGTGGAAGGGTGGGAAGGTCGGGCACCGGCGTCACCGTGGGCGGCGGGCCCCCGGGGAACGAGGCCATCCCGCGCGGCCGAGCCGGCGAGACCACCACGCCCTCGGCCAGCCGCTCGCTTGCCGCTGCCGCCTCCCCGTTGCGCTCCGCGGTCGCCGCCGCGGGCTGGGGAGTCGCCTGTTGCTCCGCGGTCTCCCGCGGGCTGGTCTCATCCCCCTGGTCGGCCGCAGTGCCCTGGGGCGCGGATGTGCCAGGTAGGCCCCGGGTATCGTCAGTCCGGGGCTCCTCCTGCGAAGCCATCAATTCTCCTCACCAAGTTCAGGCGGCCACCGACGGGGGCGGCCGAAACCTCTGCGCGCTCGGGGTCGACTGCGATCCCCGGCCGAGCCGGGCGAGGACCCTGGCGCCACTGTCCGCGAAGCGCTGAGCCTTCCGCCCGGTCGGGCGGCGCCGCCATGCCATCCGGACCCGGTGGACGTGAATGGGACGACCGAGCACGCCCTCGGATGCCGCCCGTCGCCCTTGGTGACAGCCGCGAACTCAACGCCTCCCCCCGCCCGCGCTCTGGCGGTCGACCCTCGGAGAGGCGCTGGTAAGGCAGACTACCCGAGAGATCAGCGCAAAAGCGACGGGGACGTCGTCGGGCCGTACCGCAGGATCGGCATGGCGCAAGACTACGATCCAGTCTGCCAGATGCGGAGGGCGGGAGCAAAGGGGGGGTCGATGGCGGTCTGCGAGCGGGGACGGGGTTTCCATCCACTACCGGGACATCGGCGGGCATAGGAAACCGGTTCTGTTCGTCCACGGAGGCCTGCACGAGCTCATGCCGGCGGAGCGCTTCTGGGTGGTGGGCCGGGGTGGCCTTCGGCACCGCGGTGCTGCGCGATGCCCGCGCCCGCGAGTCGCTTCTGGAGCTTGACGCGGCCCAGGCCGCGCGGCTCGTGCGCGCATCGGCGCGGGCGCTGGTCGAAGGGGAGACGTTGCGCGGCGGCGCCGACGAGGAGCTGCGGAGCCTGCGGGCCACCGGCATCGCGGTCAGCGCGGTGGTGCGTCCCTACGCGGACAGGTAGCGGCGCATGTGGATGTTCTCGAGGAGCCCTATGGCCAGGAAGTTCGCCATCAGGGAGGAGCCGCCGTAGGAGACGAACGGCAGCGGGATGCCGGTGATCGGCATGATCCCGATGGTCATGCCGACGTTGACGAAGGTCTGGAAGACCACCATCGACACCACGCCGGCGGCGATCAGCGCGCCCAGCGGATCGCTGGCCATGGCGGCGATGCGCATGGCGCGCCAGGCGAGCAGGGACAGCAGGATCAGCAGCAGGGCCCCGCCGGCGAAGCCCGTCTCCTCCCCCACCACCGTGAAGATGAAGTCGGTGCGCTGCTCCGGCACGTACTGCAGGTTGGTCTGGGTGCCACGCAGGTAGCCCTTGCCGGTCACCCCGCCGGAGCCGATGGCGATCAGCGACTGCCGGTAGTTGTAGGTGAAGCCGAGCCCGCTGGCGTCGGCGCTCGGGTTCACGAACGCGGTCAACCGCTCCTTCTGATACTCCTTCAGCACGTTCAGCTTGAACATGCCGACCACGCCGATGCCACTGATCAGCGCCAGCACCAGCAGCCAGCGGAAGTGGATTCCGCTGGCGAGTATGATCCCGAAGGCGATGGCCACGAACACCATCATGGTGCCGAAATCCGGCTGCAGCAGGATCTCGCCCACTACCAGGCCGAGCGCGCCGAGCGCCAGCGCGAGCCGCCGCGGGTCCGGGCGGCCAGCCTGCTCGCGCCGGCCGCTGAGGATGGCCGCCAGGGTGACGATCAGCCCGATCTTGGCGAACTCCGATGGCTGGAGCTGGAAGGGGCCGAGGGCGAACCACGACTGCGCGCCGTTGGCCTGGGAACCGAGCGGGGTCAGGACCGCGCCGAGCAGCAGCACCATCAGCCCGTACAGCAGCGGCGTCCACGCCGCCAGGCGCCGGTAGTCGATCAGGGTGACCAGGGCCATCGCCGCCACGCCGAGCAGCAGGCTGATGAGCTGGCGGCGCATGAACATGCCGCCGGGCAGGCCCTGCAGGTGGAGGCTCGCGAACGTGGCCGAGTAGATGGCGGCGAGCCCGAACGCCGCGAGCGCGCACGCGGCCAGCGCCGCGAACGGGTCGAGGTGGCGCCAGGGCCGCCGCCAGGCCATCGGCCGCTCGCTGGCACCCTCCCAGCCCAGGCGGGAGATCCGATCGGTCCAGGACCGCTGCATCATCCTCCGCTCACCCGCTCCGGTCGTTGCCGGCCACGGTCGGTTTTATCGGCAGCCCGAAGAGCCGCTCGTAGAGCGCGCGGGCGACCGGCGCCGCGGACTCGCCGCCGTGGCCGCCCTGCTCGACCATGGTGACGACAACGTAGCGAGGGCTGTGCAGCGGAGCAAATGAGGCGAACCAGGCGAAGGGTGCCTTGGGCGGGAGATCGGCGGTCCCGGTCTTGCCGGCGATCGGGAAGCGGTCCATGGGGAAGCCGGCGAAGGCCCCGGTCGCGGTCCCGCTCGCCGGCACGGTCGCCAGGCCATCGGAGACCGCGGAGAAGTTCCCGGCGGGGATGCGCGCCGCCTGGACCACCTTCGGCTGGACGGCGTGGACGGTCTTGTGGCTCACCGGGTCGACCACCGCCCTGGCGACGTGCGGGGCGTACACCGTGCCGCCGTTGGCCACAGCGCCATAGCCGAGCGCGAGCTGCAGCGGTGACACCTGCACGGCGCCCTGCCCGATCGCGATGTTGAGGTCGTCACCTCCCTGCCAGTGCCAGCCGTCGCGGCACAGCTCCTGATAGAGCCTGCTGGTGCCCTTGCAGTAGAGGGCCTTGTTGGCCTCCCAGAATTCCTTGCGCCACTGGCGGGTGGGGACCGTGCCGCTGGCCGCGTAGGGCAGGTCGAGCTGGGGCGCGCGGCCGAAGCCCAGGTTGCGGGCGGTCGCCTGCATCAGCTCGCTCGCCTTCTGTCCCGACGCCTCCTGCGACAGCTCGGAGCGCGCGAAGGCCGCGCCGAGGTTGTAGTAGTACACGTCGCACGATATGCGCAGGCTCTCGGTCAGGTTGACGCGGCCGTGGCCGCTCGGGGTCCAGTCGTGCTTGACCGAGTTCCCGAACTGGTACGACCCAGGGCAGTGGAAGGTCGTCGAGGGCGTGATGATGTCGCGGCCCAGCGCGGCGAGGGCGGTGACCGGCTTCCACGTCGACCCCGGCGGATAGGCCGACTGGATCGCGCGGTTGAGCAGCGGGTTGGCGGGGTCCTTGGAGTAGGCGGTGAAGTCCCGCCTGGAGATCCCGCCGACGAACTTGCGCGGGTCGTACTCCGGCAGGCTCGCGAGCGCCAGCAGCGAGCCGTCGTTGGGGTCGAGCACCACCGCGGTGGCCGCCGGCGCCGGATAGTTGCCGCCGCGCTCCTTGTCGGGCAGCGAGCGGGCCAGCCGCATGCCGTCGGCCAGCGACGCCTCCGCCTGCTTCTGGATATCGAGGTCGATGGACAGCCGCAGGTCCAGGCCCGGCGCGGGCTGGCGCCCGCCGAGCGAGCGGATCACCCGGCCGGCGGCGTTCACCTCGAAGTCCTGGACCCCGTCGCGGCCCCGGAGGAAGCGGTCGTAGGTCAGCTCCACGCCCGCCTTGCCCACGATGTCGCCCTGCTGCAGGCCGCGGAAGCGGCCGCTCTTGAGCTCGTCCGCGGAGATCTCGGCGACGTAGCCCAGGACGTGGGCGGCGAGCTTGCCGTAGGGGTACTCGCGCAGCGCCACCACCTCCGGCGCGACGCCCGGGTACTCGTCGCCGTGCTCGGCCAGGTAGAACAGCGTGTCGGTGGGGACGTCCTCGGCCACGGGCACCCCGCGCAGGGGGGAGCCGGTGTAGTCGCGCAGCCGCTCGTCGATCGTCGCCCGCGCGATGCGCAGCAGGCGCGCCAGCCGGTTGAGCACGACCTGGCGCTGAGCCGCGTCGGTCAGCTCGCTCAGCTTCACGGTGATCGCCCAGGAAGCGCGGTTGCGCACCAGCACGCGCCCCTGCTTGTCGAGGATGCGCCCGCGAGGCGCCTCGACCACCACCTGTCGGACGCGGTTGACCTCGGCGAGGTCGCCGTAGCGCTCGGCCGCCAGCACCTGGAGGAACCACAGGCGCGACAGCAGCGCCAGGAACAGCGCGGCGGCGATGACGCCGAGCAGGGTCAGGCGTGGTCGGAGCGGCGAGTGATGCGGCAGCACGGCTCGGCCCTCACCAGCGGTCGGTCGGCGCCGGCCCGGCGCGCTCGGCGAGCGCCCGGACCAGCGGGTAGACGAGCGGGGTCAGCAACAGGTTGTAGAGGGCGATCCAGGGCCCGGAGCGGACCAGGAACGTCCAGGAGGAGAGGTCGAAGACGCGCAGCACCACGCCGGTGAGCCACACCGAGACCAGGCTCACCGCCGCGGCGATCAGCAGGTGGACCCAGGTGTGGGAGCTGGTCATGTAGATGCGGGCCGTCCCCATGCCGAAGCCCACCACCGTGTAGACCAGCGCCGACACGCCCACCGGGGCGGCGAACTGGAGGTCCGAGACCAGCCCGGCGGCGAACCCGAAGGTCGCGCCGGTCACCGGCCCGCAGGCCATCGCCACCGCGATCACCGCGAGGACCAGCACATCCGGGCGGGTCCCCCGCAGCCGCAGGTGCGCGAGCACCGTCGACTCCAGCACCACACCGGCGGCGATGATGCCGGCCAGCACCAGTGCCCGGCGCATCCTCAGCTCCCCTTGCTGGTGCCGGGGCGTGGCGGCGGGGCCGGCTTGGCCACCACCACCGCGACCACGTCCAGGGCGCCGAGGTCAGAGAAGGGCCGCACCGACACCCTGGCGACCAGGCTGTTGGCGCTGGCGCGGTCGACGCGGCTGACCGCGCCGATCGGGATGCCCGCGGGGAAGATGCCGCCCTGGTAGCCCTGGCTCACCAGGGAATCGCCGACGCGTACGTCGGTGCCGGCGCGCACCGGCTCGAAGGTCAGGTCCTCCTCGCCCTGTCCCCGCAGGATGCCGGGCGCCTTGTTGCGGGCAAGGCTCGCCGCCACCCCGCTGGACGGGTCGTTGATCAGCACGACGGTGGCGTAGTCGGCGGTCACCTTGGCGACGCGGCCGACCAGGCCGTCGGCGTCGAGCACCGCCATGTCCGCGGCGACCCCCTGGCTGGTGCCGGCGTCGATGGTCACCGACCACTGGAAATTCGACCCGGAGGAGGCCACCACCGTGGCGCCGACCGTCTTGCAGCCGCAGCGCTTGGCCATGGCGAGCGCGCCGCGCAGCCGCTCGTTCTCGACCAGCACGTCCTGGTAGGTGCGCTCCTGGGCGCGCAGCCTGCCGACCTCCGTCTGCAGCCGGCGGTTGTCGGAGCGCAGCCGGCCGAGCCCGGCAACCCCGCCGATAAAGTCGGCGACCGGGCCGATCGTCGCGCTCACCACGCGCTGCACCGGGCCGAAGGCGGTGGTCGCCACGCGCTGCAGCCGCGCGACCGGCCCGTCCGGGCCCTCGCGGAAGTCGAGCGTGATCACCACCACCGCCGCCAGCAGAAGCATCGCCAGCACGGCGCGGCCACGACCCGGATGCTCGTACATGTGATCGCCCGGTGCTAGTAGTTCTGCGCCTGCGAGGAGATGAGTACCCGTTTCAAACTTTCGAATTCCTCGATGCATTTGCCGGACCCGATGACGACCGAGTGGAGCGGCTCGTCGGCGACGTGGATCGGCATGCCCGTCTCGTGCTTGAGGCGCTCGTCCAGCCCGCGGAGCAGCGCACCGCCACCGGTCATCACGATGCCCTTGTCCATGATGTCGGAGGCCAGCTCCGGCGGGGTGATGTCGAGGGTGTTCTTGACCGCGTCCACGATCGAGTTGGCCGGCTCCTCGATCGCCTTGCGGATCTCCTCGGCACCCACGGTGATCGTCTTGGGAAGGCCGCTGACGAGGTCGCGGCCGCGGACCTCGGCCGTGGGCTCGTCCCCCATGGGGAAGGCCGAGCCCAGGCTGATCTTCAGCTCCTCCGCGGTGCGCTCGCCGAGCAGCAGGGAGTACTCCTTCTTGACGTAGCTGATGATCGACTCGTCCAGCTCGTCGCCGCCGATGCGCACGGACTGGCTGGTGACGATGCCACCAAGCGCCACGACCGCGACCTCGGTGGTGCCCCCGCCGATGTCCACGACCATGTTCCCGGTCGGCTCGTGCACGGGCAGGCCGACGCCGATCGCCGCGGCCATGGGCTCCTCGATGATGAAGGCGGCGCGGGCGCCGGCGCGGATGGTGGCGGCGAACACCGCGCGGCGCTCCACCCCGGTGATGCCGGAGGGCACGCACACCACGACCCGTGGCTTTGCGACGAACTGGCGCCGGTGCACTTTCTGCACGAAGTAGCGCAGCATCTTCTCGGTGGTGTCGGCGTCGGCGATGACGCCGTCCTTGAGCGGACGGATCGCCTGGATGTGGCTCGGGGTGCGGCCGATCATCGCCTTGGCCTCGGTGCCGACGGCGAGGACCTGGTTGTTCTTGGTGTTGATGGCCACCACCGACGGCTCGTTCAGCACGACGCCACGGCCGCGCACGTAAACGAGCGTGTTGGCCGTCCCCAGGTCGACCGCCATGTCTCGGCCGAGGAAACGGAAGGCGTTCTGCAATGTGACCACCCCCTTCGAGCGGTTGTCCTCGCTGACGTGGTTCATGAGGGGACGGCGTGAAGCCACAGGTCGGTCGAGGCCGTCTCAGACGGCCAGCTCGGGGAAGAACAGGGCAACCTCTCGGACGGCAGAGTCGCCCGAGTCGGATCCGTGCACGAGATTGCGACCGATATCCAAACCGTAATCACCGCGGATGGACCCGGGCGCAGCCTTGACCGGATCGGTGGGTCCCATCAGCGTGCGCACGGCGGTCACCGCGTCGGGTCCCTCGACGCACATCGCCACCAGCGGATCGCTGGTGATGAACGACACCAGCTCGGCGAAGAACGGCTTGCCCTCGTGCTCGGCGTAGTGTGCCTTGGCGACGGCCTCGTCGAGCGTGCGCAGGTCCATGGCGACCAGCCGCAGGCCCTTGCGCTCGAGCCGGCCGATGACCTCACCCACAAGGCCGCGGGCGACGGCGTCAGGTTTGCAGAGGACGAGGGTACGTTCCACGGCCAACGGACCAACCTCCAGCGGGAGCAAGCAAAAGAAAACCGGTGTCGTGGCGATCATACCGGCCACGCAGCGGGAAGGGGCCGAGGCCGCGCAGGCTGTGGACAAAGATTCGGTGAAGATCGCGGGAGACGTCCCGGACCTCGGACGGATCAGGCCGGCCCCGGGCCCATCAGCAGCTCACGGGCCTCGCCCACGGTGTACAGCGAGCCGGTCACCACCACCGCCTCGGACTCGCCGGCCTGGTCCAGCGCGAGCCGCACCGCGCTGCCGACGTCGGGCTCGACCTCGGCGACCAGGCCGAGCGACTCGGCCTCCTTGCGCAGCCGCTCGGCGGGCGCCGCCCGCGGGCTGGAATTGGTGGTCACGATCAGGCGACCGATGGCCGGGGCGAGGCCACGGAGGATGCCGCCGAGGTCCTTGTCGATCAGGCAGGCCACCACCAGGGTGCGCCGGTCGACGACGAACTCCTCGAGCAGCGCGGCGGCCAGCATCCGCGCGCCGTCGGGATTGTGGGCGCCGTCCAGCAGCACCAGCGGCTCGTGCCTGACCACCTCGAGCCGTCCCGGCGAGGTGACCTGCGCGAAGCCCTCCCGGACGGTGTCGGCGTCCAGCGGCCGGCCACCCAGGAACGCCTCCACCGCGGTGAGCGCGCTGGCCGCGTTGTCGGCCTGGTGACGGCCGTGCAGCGGGACCAGCACGTCCTCGACCAGGCCGGTCGGGGTGCGCAGGTCGAGGAACTGCCCGCCATGGGCCAGGCGGCGCCGCTCGACGCCGAAGTCGCGGTCGGCCAGCAGCAGGGACGCCCCCTGCCGCTGGGCCCGCTCGCCGATCACCTCCAGCGCCTCGCGCTCCTGCGCCTGGCTCACCACGGTCGCGCCGCGCTTGATGATCCCGGCCTTCTCGCCGGACACCGCGGCGACGGTGTCGCCCAGCTCCGGGTGGTCGAGCCCGACGCGGTTGACCACGGCCACCTTGCCGTCCACCACGTTGGTGGCGTCCCAGGAGCCGCCCATGCCGACCTCGATCACCTGCGCGTCCACCGGCAGCTCGGCGAACCAGGTGAAGGCCATGGCGGTCAGCGCCTCGTGGAAGGTGACCGGCTGGTCGTGCGCGCGGTCGACCTCGGCCAGGAACGGCTCCAGGTAGGTCCAGGTGGCGGCCAGCTCCTCCTCCGAGATCACCCGCGTGGGCAGGGCGATGCGCTCGCGCACGTCCTGCAGGTGGGGGCTGGTGTAGCGGCCGGCGTCCACACCGAAGGCGGCCAGCAGCGTGGTGATCATGCGGGCGCTGCTGGTCTTGCCGTTGGTGCCGGTGAGGTGGATCGCCGGCGCGGTGCGCTCTGGGTGGTCCAGCAGATCGACCAGGTGCTCGATCCGCTCCAGTGTGGGCCCGATGCGGCTCGGCATGCGCCCGTACAGCGCCCGGACGGCCTCGCGGTACTCCATCAGCTGTTGGTTCCCTCCGGCTCAGCTACGACGGCTCGCTGCCGATTGTAGTGATTGCAGGGCCAAGGCCGAGGTCGACCTCGACGTCGAGGCCGGCGGCGGCGGAGCGCTCGAGGACGGCGATCGCGCCGGCCGCCCGCAGGTCGGCCTCCGCCAGGGCGAGGGCCGCCAGCCGCCGCGGCGTATCGCGCACCACCACGCGCGCCACGGAGGCCCGCATCGAGCGCCGGGCACGGGTCTTGGCGCGGCGCACGGCGCTGAGCACCTGGCCGGCGACCTCCAGCGGCAGCGGGTCGCCGCGCTCGCCAGGCCCCTGCCGCTCCGGCCACGGCGCCAGGTGGATCGAGCCCTCCCGCCACCACGACCAGACTTCCTCGGTCACGTAGGGCAGGAACGGCGCCAGCAGTCGCAGCAGCGTGGAGAGCGCACGCTCGAGGGCGGTCGCGGCCGAGGCGCGGGCGGCCTCGCCGCGCGCCCCGTAGGCGCGATCCTTGACCAGCTCCAGGTAGTCGTCGCAGAACTGCCAGAAGAACGCCGCGGAGCTGGCCAGCGCCCCGGTGTGGTCGTAGGCGTCCAGCGCTGCGGTCGCGCCGGCCACCAGCTGGTCCAGCCGCGCGAGCATGGCCAGGTCGAGGGGGTCGGTGACCGTCCCCGGGCCGGCGGCCCCGGCGCCGTCCTCAGCCCCCGCGGCCAGCCTCGACAGCACGAAGCGGCTGGCGTTCAGGACCTTGATGGCCAGCCGCCGCCCCACGCGGACCTGCTCCTCGTCGAAGGTGGTGTCCTGGCCGAGGCGCCCGCCGGCCGCCCAGTAGCGGACCGCGTCGGCGCCGTAGCGCTCCAGCGGCTCGGCCGGCGTGACCACGTTGCCGAGCGACTTCGCCATCTTCCTGTGGTCGGGGTCGAGCACCCAGCCGGAGATGGCCGCGTCCGACCACGGCAGCGTGCCGTGCTCGAGGTGGCCGCGGAGGATCGTGTAGAGCAGCCAGGTGCGGATGATCTCGTGGCTCTGCGGGCGCAGGTCCATGGGGAACACGCGCCGGAACAGCTCCGGCTCCTCGCCCTCCCCGCCGGCGATCTGCGGCGTGAGCGAGGAGGTTGCCCAGGTGTCCATCACGTCCGGGTCGGCCACGAAGCCGCCGGCACGCCCCCGGCCGGCCGGGTCGTAGCCGTCCGGCACGTCGCTGGAGGGGTCGACGGGCAGCCTGTGCTCTGGTGGCGCGATCGGGTGGTCGTGGTCGACCGTGCCGTCGGCGGCCAGCGGGTACCACAGCGGGACCGGCACGCCGAAGAAGCGCTGCCGGCTGATCAGCCAGTCGCCGGTCAGCCCCTCGACCCAGTCCTCGTAGCGCCGCCGCATGAACGCGGGGTGCCAGGCGAGCTGGCGGCCCAGCGCCAGCAGGCGCTCGCGGTGCGCAAGCAGCCGGATGAACCACTGCCGGCTGGTGACGATCTCCAGTGGCCGCTCGCCCCTCTCGTAGAAGGCGACGGCGTGGGTGATGGGTCGCGGCGGCTCAACCAGGTCGCCCGAGTCGGCGAGCAGCTCGACGATGCGCCGCCGGGCCTCGGCGGCCTCGGCACCGGCCAGCGCCGCCCAGACAGGCCCTGCGGGCACGCCCGGCGGAGGGTCGGCCCGCAGGCGGCCGTCGCGGGTGAGGATCGAGCGCACCTCCAGGCGCAGGTCCCGCCACCAGGTCACGTCGGTGGTATCGCCGAAGGTGCAGATCATGGCGATGCCGGTGCCCTTGTCGGGGCGTGCGAGCCGGTGCGCGAGCACCGGCACCCCGACGCCGAACAGGGGCGTCAGCGCCCGCCCGCCCACCATGTCGCGGTAGCGCCGGTCGTCAGGGTGGGCGACCAGCGCCACGCAGGCCGGCAGCAGCTCCGGCCGGGTGGTCTCCACCACGACCTCCCTGGTGGCCCCCGCCGCCGGGGCGACGGTGAAGCGCAGCCGGTGGGCGGCACCCGGGATCTCGCGGTCGACCAGCTCGGCCTGCGCGACCGCGGTCCGGAAGGTGACGTCCCAGAGGGTGGGCGCCTCGGCCTGATAGGCCTCGCCGCGGCCCAGCAGGCGCAGGAAGGACCGCTGCGAGACCAGCCGGGCGCGCTCCCCGATCGTGGTGTACGCCCGTGGCCACAGGACCGACAGGCCCAGCCGGCGCCACAGCGCCTCGAACGCGCGCTCATCCTCGCGAGTGAGCCGCTCGCAGAGCGCGATGAAATTCGGGCGCGAGACGGGCAGCTTGTCGCGCGCGGGCCGCGGCCGCGGCGGCGGCTCGAACGCCGGGTCGAACTCCAGCGACGGGTCGCAGCGCACGCCGAAATGGCCCTCCACCCGGCGCTCCGTCGGCAGCCCGTTGTCGTCCCAGCCGACCGGGTAGAACACCGACTTGCCGCGCATGCGCTGGTAGCGGGCCATCAGGTCGGTGTGGGTGTAGGAGCAGACGTGGCCGACGTGCAGCGAGCCGCTGGTCGTCAGCGGCGGCGAGTCGATCGAGAAGACCTCCTCGCGCGGGCGCGTGAGGTCGAACCGGTATATCCCCTCCGCCTCCCAGCGGGCCTGCCACTTCGCCTCCAGGCCCTCGAGGGACGGCTTCTCGGGGACCTGTGGGCGTCGCATGGCCCTAGCCTCCTGTCGCCGCGGTGAGCTCCTCCAGCCGCTCGGCTACCTTCTCGAGGGCGACGTCGACCTCGGCGAGCCGCGCCCGCGCCTTGTCCACCACGGCGGCGGGCGCCTTCTCCAGGAAATCGCTGTTGGTCAGCTTGGCCTGGGCACGACCGCGCTCCCGCTCCAGCCCGGCGCGCTCGCGCTCCAGCCGCGACCGCTCCTCCTCCAGGTCGAGCAGCCCGGCCAGCGGCAGGTACAGCTCGGCCCCGGCGGCGAGCAGCTTGGCCGCCGGCTGCCCCGCCTCAGCGGCCCCGACCTCGACCGCCTCCAGGCGGGCCAGGCGCCGGATGCTCTCGGCCTCGGTGCGGAACAGCGCCGCCTGGTGCTCGCCCGCCGCCACGATCGCCAGGCGCGGCCGCCGCGCGGGCGGCACCCTGTGCTCGGCGCGGAAGCGGCGCACCGCCGCGATCGTCTCCTGCAGGTCGGCCATGTCGGCCTCGGCGGCCTCGTCGAGGTCGCCCGGCCGCTCCAGCGGCCACGGCCCGAGCGTGATGGTGTCCACGTCGCGCAGGGCCCGGCCCAGCTCCTCGGTGACGAACGGCATGATCGGGTGGAGCAGCCGCAGGGTGACATCGAACGCGTAGGCCAGCACCGCGCCGACGCGGCGGGCGCCGTCGCCGCCGGCGGCCAGGCGTGGCTTGGCCAGCTCGACCGCCCAGTCCGCCAGCTCGCTCCAGGCGAAGGAGTGCAGCAGGCGGGCGGCCTCCGCGGGGTCGTAGCCGTCGTAGGCCGCGGTCACCGCCGCCCTCGTCCGCTCCAGCCGCGACAGCAGCCAGCGGTCGGCGAGGCCGCGCTGGGACTCCGCGGGCAGGTCCTCCGGCTTGGTGCCCTCCGGCAGCGACGACAGCAGGAAGCGCCCGAGGTTCCAGAGCTTGTTGGCGAAGTTGCGGCCGCCCTCGACCCACTCCTCGGCCAGCGGCACGTCGCTGCCGGGGTTGGCCCCGCGGATCAGCGCGAACCGCAGCGCGTCCGTGCCGTAGCGGTCCATCAGCTCCAGCGGGTCGATGACGTTGCCGAAGGACTTCGACATCTTCTTGCCCTGCGCGTCCCGCACCATGCCGTGGATGGCCACCACACGGAACGGCGCCGGCGGCTGGAAATGACAGCCGAACATCATCATCCGGGCGACCCAGAAGAAGATGATGTCGTAGCCGGTCACCAGCACCGAGGTCGGGTAGAAGGCTTCGAGGTCGGGGGTCCGGTCGGGCCAGCCGAACGTCGACAGCGGCCACAGGCCGCTGGAGAACCAGGTGTCGAGCACGTCCTCGTCCTGGCGCAGCTCCGCCGAGCCGCACTCGGCGCAGGCGCTGGGGCCCTCGCGCGCGACGGTGACATGGCCGTCCGGGCAGTACCAGGCGGGGATGCGGTGGCCCCACCACAGCTGGCGCGACACGCACCAGTCACGGATGCTCTCCATCCAGCCGAAGAAGGTCTTCTCGTAGCGGGGCGGCTCGAAGCGGGTCTCGCCGCCACGGACCGCCGCCATCGCCTCCTCGGCGAGCGGCCTGGTGGCCACGAACCACTGCAGCGACAGCCGCGGCTCGACCTCCGTCTTGCAGCGGTAGCAGTGGCCGACCGCGTGCGGCGCGGCCTCCACCCGCTCGAGCAGGCCCTGCTCGGCCAGCGCGCTCTTCACCGCCTCGCGCGCGGCGTAGCGGTCCAGTCCTTCGAAGCGCCCGCCGTTGGCGTTGACCACCGCCTCCTCGGTGAGCACGTTCACCGCGGGCAGGCCGTGACGCTGGGCGATCTCGTAGTCGTTGGGATCGTGCGCCGGGGTCACCTTGACGGCGCCGGTGCCGAACTCGCGGTCGACGGCCTTGTCCGCCACCACCGGGATCTCCCGGTCGAGCAGCGGCAGGCGCACGGTCCTGCCCACCATGTGGCGGTAGCGGGCGTCGTCGGGGTGGACGGCCACGGCGGTGTCGCCGAGCATGGTCTCGGCCCGGGAGGTGGCCACGACCAGCGCGCCCGAGCCGTCGGCGAGCGGGTAGCGCAGGTAGGCGAGCTCGCCGGGGACCTCCTCGTGCTCGACCTCGATGTCGGACAGGGCGGTGAGGCAGCGCGGGCACCAGTTGATGATGCGCTGGCCACGGTAGATCAGGCCTTCCTCGTAAAGGCTGACGAACACCTCCCGCACGGCGCGCGAGAGCCCCTCGTCCATGGTGAAGCGCTCGCGCGACCAGTCGACGGAGTCGCCCAGCCGCTGCATCTGGCCGAGGATCATGCCGCCGGAGGTTGCCTTCCACTGCCACACGCGCTCCACGAACGCCTCGCGGCCGAGGTCGAAGCGGGTCTTGCCCTCCTTGGCGAGCTCGCGCTCGACCACGTTCTGGGTGGCGATGCCGGCGTGGTCCATGCCGGGCAGCCACAGCACCTCGTCGCCGCGCATCCGGTGCATGCGCGCCAGGTAGTCCTGGAAGGTGTGGTCCAGGGCGTGGCCGATGTGCAGCGAGCCGGTGACGTTGGGCGGGGGCAGGGCGATGCTGAAGTGGGGGCGATCGGAGCCGGCGTCGGCCCGGAAGGCGCCCATGTCCAGCCAGCGCTGGTAGGTGGGCTCCTCGACCGCGTGGGGGTCGTAGGTCTTGGGCAGCTCGCGCCGCCCTGCGGCGTCGGTCACGGGATGTGCTCCTCGGTCGGTTGGGTGTCGCCCGCTCCCGAGAGCGTGCCGGCCGAAGCCTGTTGGGTCGGGGCGCGACGGCTCGGGAGGTGGTTCAGGGTGCGCGCGTCAGCCAGATACTCGCAGAGCGGCGGTCTGCGCCGCCAACGTCGCCGCGAATCTGCTCACGTCACCAACCGTCCTGCTCGAGGGTGCTTGTTTCCTGTACGGCAAGCGTACGGGTGAGTGGGGGATTTGCTCAAGCTCGGGGCTGGCGGGGGCCGGGGCGGTCCCGAGCCCCGACCAAGCACCCACCCAGGCTTTAGCCCGGCATCCCCCAGGCCACTACCCCCCAGACAGCTCGATCACCGAGAACACCCCACCCTGTGGATCGCGCAGGATCGCGAAGCGACCGTACGGCGAATCGACCGCCGCCATGTTCACCCCACCGCCCATCCCCTGCGCCTTGGCCACCGTCGCGTCGGTGTCCGCCACCGCGAAATCCACCATCCAGCTCGCGGGAACATCGGCCGGTACGTCCTCGGACATCACGTAGGCGCCACCGACCGCGCGGCCGTCCACCGAGAACGTCGCGTACGGCGGGCCGCCCTCACCCGTGTCGACGTCCTCCCACTCGTCGCCGAACAGCGCCGAGTAGAAGCGGCGCGCCCCGTCCAGGTCGCGGGTGCCCAGCTCGCTCCAGCAGACCGCGCCGGGCTCGTTGACCAGCGCGGCGCCGAAATGCCTGCCGGGCTGCCACAGGCCGAACGCCGCGCCCGTCGGGTCCACCGCGACGGCCATGCGTCCCTGGTCCATGACGTCCAGCGGCGCCATCGTGACCGTGCCGGCGTTCTCGAGGACCCGCTTGACCGTCGCGTCGAGGTCGTCGGTCGCCAGGTACGTGGTCCAGGCCACCGGCAGCTCGTCCGGCTTCGGCTGGCCGCCGATGCCGGCGACCGGCTTGCCGTGGACCTGCGCCTGTGCGTAATAGCCCGTCTCGGGCGGGCCGACCTCGAGGTGCCAGCCGAACAGTTCGCCGTAGAACGCGCGCGCGCCGTCGGGGTCGCTCGTCGTGAGGTCGAACCAGCAGGGGCTGCCGGGAGCGTAGGACGTCACCTCGGGCATGAGCCGGCTCCAATCTACTCGAACTGATGTTCGGGACGACGGACTGTACCACGGTCGCCCAACAGTGAATGTCGTCGGTCGCGGGGGCCGGCTTCAGCCCCGGAGCCGATGCGGCTAGGCGGAGCGCTCGCGCCTGGTCCGCTCGCGGATCGGGGTCTCGCGGTCGCGCGGCACCAGGGTCGGGTTCACGCCCTTGAGCACCACGTCCGCGGTGATCACGCAGCGCCGCACGTCCGACCGCGAGGGCAGCTCGTACTGCATCTCGAGCAGCACCTCTTCGAGGATGGCCTTGAGCCCTCTGGCCCCGGTCCCCCGCAGGATCGCCTGGTCGGCGATGGCCTCCATGGCGTCTTCGGAGAACTCCAGCTCGATCCCGTCGAACTCGAACAGCCGCTGGTACTGCTTGGCGAGGGCGTTCTTGGGCTCGACGAGGATGCGGCCCAGCGCCTCCTTGTTCAGCGAGTGCACCGAGCAGATGACCGGCAGGCGCCCCACGAACTCGGGGATCAGGCCGTACTTGAGCAGGTCCTCCGGCAGCACGTGGGAGAGGATCTCGCCGATGTCCTTGTCGCCGATGCGGCGAAGGTCGGCGCCGAAGCCGATGCCCTTGCGGCCGATCCGGGACTCGATGATCTTCTCCAGCCCCGCGAAGGCGCCGCCGCAGATGAACAGCACGTTGGTGGTGTCGATCTGGATGAACTCCTGGTGGGGGTGCTTGCGCCCGCCCTGCGGGGGGACGCTGGCGGTGGTGCCCTCGAGGATCTTGAGCAGCGCCTGCTGCACGCCCTCACCGGAGACGTCGCGGGTGATGGAGGGGTTCTCGGACTTGCGCGCGATCTTGTCGATCTCGTCGATGTAGATGATCCCGGTCTCGGCCTTCTTGACGTCGTAGTCGGCCGCCTGGATCAGCTTGAGCAGGATGTTCTCGACGTCCTCGCCCACGTAGCCGGCCTCGGTCAGGGCGGTGGCGTCGGCGATCGCGAACGGCACGTTGAGCATCTTCGCCAGCGTCTGCGCCAGCAGCGTCTTGCCGCAGCCGGTGGGCCCCAGCAGGATGATGTTGGACTTCTGCAGCTCGACGTCGCTGGAGGCGGTCGCCCCGACCTGGATCCGCTTGTAGTGGTTGTAGACCGCGACCGAGAGGACCTTCTTGGCCTCCTCCTGCCCGATCACGTAGTCATTGAGGAACTGGAAGATCTCCGTGGGCTTGGGCAGCTCGTCGAACTTGAGCTCAGAGGTCTCGGAGAGCTCCTCTTCGATGATCTCGTTGCAGAGATCGATGCACTCGTCGCAGATATACACACCAGGCCCGGCGATCAGCTTCTTGACCTGCTTCTGCGACTTACCGCAGAACGAGCACTTCAACAGGTCGCCACCGTCTCCAAACTTGGCCATCTGTCCGAGTCCCCTCGTGCGGCTGTCGCAGGCTGCCCCGTAGCTCCGTCCGCCTGGAGCGTACGCGTCCGGTAGGACTGCTTTCCAGCACCATTTCCAGAATCTAGCGACTCCCGTTGGACGAGGCCGCCGCGACCAGCTCCTCAGCGGCTCGTCGGCTGACGATGATCTCATCGATGATGCCGTATTCCCTAGCCTGCTCGGCCGTCATGATGAAATCGCGGTCAGTGTCACGAGAGATCTTCTCGAGGGCCTGACCCGTGTGCGCCGCCAGGATCTCGTCCAGCATGCGCCGTATGCGCAGGATCTCACGAGCCTGGATCTCGATGTCCACGCTCTGTCCCTCGGCGCCGCCGCTCGGCTGGTGGATCAGCACCCGCGAGTGGGGCAGACCGAAGCGCTTTCCCTTGGCCCCGGCGGAGAGCAGGACCGCCGCGGCGGAGGCCGCCTGGCCCATGCACAGGGTCACCACGTCCGGCTTGATGTACTGCATGGTGTCGTAGATGGCCAGCAGTGAGGTGACCGAGCCACCAGGTGAGTTGATGTAGAGCTGGATGTCCTTGTCGGGTTCCTCGCCCTCGAGATGGATCATCTGCGCCATGACCAGGTTGGCCACTGTGTCATCGATCGGCGTGCCCACGAAAATGATCCGCTCGCTCAGCAGCCGCGAGTAGATATCGAACGAGCGCTCCCCCCGGCTGGTCTGCTCGACCACCATCGGGACCAGATAGTTCGAGATCGGCCGCATGACGCCCTACTCCTTTGATGCTTGCTCGTCGCCGTCCGGCGCTCCCGTGGCCCCCACCGCCTCGGCCTCGCGCCCGCCCTGCGGGTCAGCGACGTCCGCGTTCTCGACCAGGAGCTCGAGAGCCTTCGTCCGCAGGATATCACCGCGCATCACGCTGTCCCGACGTGCGCCCAGCGCTCTGCGGACGTCGCCGGGGTCACGGCCCATGCGCTCGGCCTGCCGGCGGATCTCCGCCTCGACCTCCTCCTCGGAGGCGCTCATGCCCTCGACGGCGGCGACCGCCTCCAGCACGAGCTGGGCTTTTACCGCACGCTCCGCTTGGGCGCGGAGGTCGGCCTCGAGCTGCTCGGTGCTCGTCTGCGCGCTGTCCACGTACTGGTCGAGCGAGATGCCCATCATGCCGAGCTGCTGGGCGAAACGGCTTGCGCGGTATTGCAGCTCCTCGTTGACCAGCGTCTCGGGCAGTGGCACGTCGACCTGGCCGAGATAGGCCTCCAGCACTCTGGTCTCCAGCTCGGAGCGGACCTGGCCGGCGGCGGCCTCGGTGAGGCGCTCGCGCAGGTGGGCCTTGAGCTCGTCGAGCGTGTCGAACTCGCTCGCCTCCTGGGCGAAGTCGTCGTCCAGGGCCGGCAGGACCTTGGCCTTGGCCTCCTTGACCAGCACCGTGAAGGTGACCTCCTGGCCGGCGAACTCCCCCGCCGCCTCCGGCAGGGTGTCGTTGAAGCGCAGGATGTCGCCCTTGCGCGCGCCGTCGAGCTGCTCGTCGAGCTGTGGCACCACCGTTCCGGAGCCGACCTCGTAGAGGAAATCGGTCCTCGACAGCTCTGCGATCTCCTCGGCGTGGCGCGTCGCTCGCAGGTCGATCTGCGCGTAGTCGCCCTTGGCGATGGGACGGCCGATCACCTCGAGCTGGGCGAAGCGCTCGCGGAGCTGGTCCAGCTGCGCGTCGACGTGCTCATCGGTCACGTCGAGCTGTGGCCGCTCGACCTCGACGCCGCGGTAGGACGGGAGGTCGATCTTGGGCTTGATCTCCACCGTGGCGGAGAACTCCAGCGGCTGGCCGTCGGTGTAGTCGGGCGGCTCGACCTTGCCGCGGGAGAGCGGCTCGACGCCGAGCTCCTCCAGCGCCCTGGCGTAGAACTCCGGCACCGCCTCGTGCTCGATCGCCTCGGCGATCAGGGTCTCCCGGCCGATGCGGGCCTCCAGCACCGGGCGGGGCACCTTGCCCTTGCGGAACCCGGGCACCTTCACCTCGCGGCTCAGGCGCCGCGCGGTCCGCTCGATCGCCGGGCCAAGCTCGCCGGGATCGACCACGACGTTGATCTTGACCTTCGTCGGCTCGACGGGCTCAAGGGTGCTGCGCACGGGTTTCCTCCGGAACGGGAGTATCTGAACCGAGCTGCCTCGGGAAGCTACCTTGCCCGGCGGGCGACTGCGCGGCCCCCGCACGCGTTCGCCCGCGGTTTCCGCGGGCGCCACCAGGCCGGCGCCAGTATACGCGCCAGGGTGGGGCCGCCGCGCCTGGCGAAGGGCCGCGCGAGCGGTCGGAGCGCCGCTGTGGCGCGCGGAGAGCGGGCACGGCGGCAGCCACCGGCTTGGGCGTGCATGGGCCCGGGGGGAGGCCCGCGGACGGCGGCGTTGGCGCCTTCGCGGCCGCGGGCCCGGCCCGGGCTACTGGGTGGAGGGCGGCAGCGTGGTGGTCGAGGTCCCCGGCGGGGTGGTGGAGCTTGGCGTGGAGCCGTTCTGACCACCCGGGGCCGAGGTCGAGCTGGGGCTCGACGAGGCACTGCCCTCCCCCTCGGTGGTCGACGACGGCTGGTGCTGCTGGCCGGCCGGTTGCTGGTCGCTCGAGCCGCTCAGCGCGGCGCCCACCGAGGTCTTCGCATCGCCCTCGTCGCGGCCAGCGACCGCGGTGGCGAGCGGCTCGTGGATCGCCGCCTCGACGCCGGTGACGATGCCGATGGCGACGGCGAACATCAGCAGCGCCGCCGCGCCGACCGCCAGCCAGCGGGTCGCCGGGCGGCGAAGCCAGCGGCGCTCGGGTGACCGGGGACGGGCGGGCCGGCGCCGCAGCTCCCGGAGCTCCAGGAGCTCCGCCGGCTCCCCCGCCTGGCTCGGCTCCGCCGCCTCGCGCTCGCGCGGCTCCGCCTCCCGCCCACCCTGGCGCGCCGGCCCCAGGGCCGAGCGACGCACCAGGTCCTGGGTCGACGCCAGCAGGCCGCTGTAGACCGCGCCGGCCAGTGAACTCACCACGCTGACCAGCGCCGCCCCGATCAGCGTGCCCGCGACTCCCAGGAAGGACGCGACCACCGCGGCGGAGGTCGAGGCGAGCGCCCCGGCGACGATGGCCACGACGTTGGTCCTCGTAACACGCTTCCGCTGCTGTTCCTCTCTCACACTGCTCTGGCTCTGGCTGCTCATATCCCTCGCGTTCATGCAGGCATCGGTCATGGACGTGCGGCGGCTGTGGAAGGCGTGGGCCGATACAGTCGCACCATGAGCGACTGCAAGTTCTGTGCCATCGTCGGCGGTGACGACCACGCCGTCGTGGTGCACGAGGACGCCGAGACCATGGCGTTCCTCGACCATCGGCCGCTGTTCCACGGCCACACGCTTCTGGTACCCAAGCTACACGTCCAGATGCTGTCGGATCTTCCCAGCGAGCTGGTGGAGCACTTCTTCCTGGTCGCCCAGCGTCTGGAGCGCGCGGTGGAGGCCGCTCTCGACGCGCCCGGCTCGATGGTCCTGATCAACAACGTCATCAGCCAGTCCGTGCCGCACCTGCACCTGCACGTGATCCCCCGCCGCCACAAGGACGGGCTGCGGTTCTGGCTCGGGCCCCGGAAGCCGTACACCGAGGATGCGCCGGCCTCGAGCTTCGGCCTGCGCATCCGAGACGCTCTCGCCGCGCAACGCGACGAGGTTTAGCTGTAGCCGGTGTGGCGTCCGGGAACCACGCGCCCGCCGGTGTCCTCGTGCCCTGAAGTCGGCGGGCCGGCGTCAGCTCCGGCCGGCGGCCGACTGATTCGGCCGTTAGCCGTGATGACCGACGAACGCGTTTCAGCGACCCTTACTTCCAGCGCAAGACGAAGCTGCGGACAAAGGAGAACCATGAAGACGGTTCCGATAGCCGTGGAGCCCTCTCGTCGGGGTCGGCGGCGCCTCGCGTGAAGACGGTCTCGCGGGCGCCGAGCTCGGCCGGCGGCAGATGAGCGCGCCCCCCGACCGGCCGCGGCGTCGAGCGGTGCCAGCCGATGCCGGCCCGAGGAGGGCGCGGCGGACGCTGCCGGGCCGTGTGGCCTACGTGCTCGCCGCAGCGGTGATCGGCCTCGGCCTGTTCGCGTCGGTCACGCCGTCGCCGCTTTACCAGACCTACAGCGCGTTGTGGCACTTCTCGCCGCTCACGCTGACGCTGATCTACGCGACCTACGCCTTCGGCGTGCTCGCGACCCTGCTTCTCGCTGGGCGCCTCTCCGACGAGGTCGGCCGCCGGCCGGTCCTGCTCGTCGCGCTCGGTGTTCTGATGGCGTCGGGCGTGCTGTTCATACTGGCCGACTCGGCCGCCTGGCTGTTCGTCGCCCGCGGCCTCCAGGGTCTCGCCACCGGAGCCGCGTTGAGCACGGCAGGCGCTGCGCTGCTCGACCTGCACCCGCGCCGCGACGCCGCCGGCGTAGGGCTCACCAACGGCGTCGCGAGCGCGACCGGCATCGGCCTGGGCATCCTCGTCTCGTCGTCGCTGGTCGAGCTCGGACCGGCGCCACGCAGACTGCCCTACGTCGTCTTGTTCGCGCTGTTCGCGATTGCCTTCGCCGGCGCCTAGTTGGATGCCCGCGCCTGTAATTGCGCGCGGGCCCCTCCGGCTGACCTTGGCGCGCCCCAGCGTCCCGGCCGTCGTCCGCCGCCCCTTCCTTCTCGCCAGTCTCGCGGTCCTCTCCTCCTGGTCGATCGGCGGCCTCTTCTTCTCGCTCGGCCCGCAGCTGTCGGCGCACCTGTTCAACACGACCAATGTGATCGTGTCGGGCATCGGCATCGTGGCGCTCGCCGCGTCGGCGGTGCTCGCCCAGCTCCTGCTTGGCCGCACCGCCCCCTGGGTCGGCTTGAGCGCCGGCTCGATCACCCTCGTGGCGGGCATGGTCCTGATCGTCGTCGCTGCGGCGACCGACTCGGGAGCGACCTACCTGATCGGCTCGGTCGTCGGTGGCATCGGCTTCGGCATTGCCTTCCTTGGCGGGCTGCGAGCGCTCGTTGCGGCGATCCCGAATGCGCAACGCGGCGCGGTGATGTCCGCCTTCTACATCGTCGCCTACGCGTCGCTGTCGGTGCCCGCCGCCCTTGCCGGCCTCGTCGTCACGCACCTTGGTCTGCAATCGACCTTCGAGATCTTCGGCAGCATCGTCGCCGCCATCGCGCTGGTCGTCGCCTATGAAGCGTGGCGCACCCGACCGCGCACTCAAATGGGGCAGCAACCGCATGCACCAGAGGCGCACCGTCCCAAAGCGTGATCAGCCTTTCTCGGTTTGACCGATTCCAGAAAAGCCTCGGCGCCCAGCCCGAGGATCTGACGAACCCAGCAGCAGGGACAGCGTGTCACAGGCGTCGGGCAGACTTATCGAGGGATCCGAGCACTCATCAGCGGGGAAGGAGTGGCATGCAGGGCAAATCCGAGGCTGCCACGCACGAGCAGTACATCCAGCAGCTCAGCGAACCGCGCCGCAGTGACATCCGAGCGTTGCACGAGCTGATCCAGCGGACGGTGCCGCACCTCGAGCCGACCATGGAGTTCGGCCTGCTCGGCTACGGCAAATACCACTACCGGTATCCCTCTGGCCGGGAGGGCGACTGGATGCTCATCGGGCTGGCCAGCAACAAGAACTACATCTCGCTCTATGTGACGGCCACCAGCGCTGATAACCGCTACCTCGCCGAGACCTACAAGGACCGGCTGCCCAAGGCCTCCATCGGCAAAAGCTGCATCCGCTTCAAGCGCCTCGGCGACCTGGACCAGGACGCTTTGGCTGCGCTCCTCCGCGAAGCCGCCCGGCGGATGCCGCTCTCCAAACTCGACGAGCCGCAGTCGTCCACAGCCGCCGACAATCGTGACCCCTCATCATCGCCAGAGCGGTAACACTCCGAGATGGCACTCGCAGATCACCACTGAACGCGCGTGGCTGGCCGACCCACACCCTCACCACTCGACAACGAGCCATCGCGCTCCTTGCCGATATGCTCGACGGCGAGGTCCCCCGGGCTATTAGCGCCGGCGAACATCGATCGCCTAGCACCCGCAGACCGTTGCTCGCAGGATCCACGCGACGTTCGCCAAGGCCATGCTGCGGCCCGTCCCTCCCTTGTAGGAGTAGAACGTCAAGATGCGGCTGTCGTGCTGGCTCACCATGGGTCTCATGCCCCCTGGGGCCGGTAATGAGCGGCCGCGAAGAACCGCTCGGAGTCACGGTCGTAGCGGATGCGCAGCCGCCGGCAGCCGGCCAGCCAGGCAATTCTGCGTTCCGCCTTCCACCGGTGGCGGCCTAGCCGGGTGGACGACTCGACCCCGCGCCGGGCGATGCGGACCTTGATCCCGCGTCGGGTGAGATAGCCGCGGCAGTGGGCGGTGGTCGTAGGCCTCGTCGGCGTGGACCTTGCCTGGCCGGCAGCGCCGCCCACCGCGTGGGGTGCGGACCTTGGGGATGTCGTCCAGCAGCGCCTCGAACACCAGGCTGTCGTTGGTGTTGGCCCCGGTCACCAGCAGCGACAGCGGCAGCCCGCCGCCGTCAGCGGCCAGGTGCAGCTTGGATCCACGCTTGGCCCGGTCGACCGGGTTTGCGCCGGTGTGGTCCCCCTGGTGGCGCGCAGGCTGAAGGAGTCCACGCTGACGCGGGACCAGTCGAGCTGGTCGGCCTGGCCGAGCTCGTCCAGCAGGACGTCCTGCAGCCGCTCGAACACCCGGCGTGGGCCCACTCGGCAAACCGCCGCCAGCAGGTCGTCACGCTCCCGCAGCCGAACTCGCCGACCGGCAGCAGCGCCCAGGGGGTCGAGGCGCGGGCCATGAACAGGATCGCTGCCATGCAGGCGCGGTCGGGCACGGTTCGGGCGCGCCGCCGCGGGCGTGGGAGGGTGAGGGTGGCAGCAGCGGCTGGATGCGTTGCCACAGCGCGAACTGTCCGACCCGACGGTTGCCGATGGAGCGGCGCGATGACGATCCTGCTCGCCGGCTGTGTGAGGGCAGCCTCGTCGGTTGACCCCAAGCCGGCACCCAGCTTCGAGCTGCAAGTCATCAACAGCCGACCCTGCCCGACCGCTACCGACCCGCAGCTGGCCTGCTTTGTGGTCAAGATCCATAACCGCGGCAACAAGGAAGGGAAGGGAAGGGAAGGGAAGGGAAGGGAAGGGAAGGGAAGGGAAGGGAAGGGAAGGGAAGGGAAGGGAAGGGAACTGTGTGGTTCACCACTACGCGCGTGGTGGCGAGGCGCTGGTCGGCGAGGGCCCGTCCTTCCAGACTCGTCTACGACCAAGCGAGGCGGTGCGCGCGCAGGGCCAGGCGCACCTGACGGCCGCCTTCGCATCGCTTCGGTTCACCAGCTACTGCAACCCTGGCCCCCGCTTGTGACACCGAATCACTGATCAGACGAGCAGGCCGGCCGCATGCCCGACGCAGTGGTTCCGGAATGTCCTCAAGGCCGCGAGCACGAACTTCCCCCACGGGTGGAGGTGTGCTGGGCGAAGGCCGAGGAGCCTATGTACCCGGCAGAAGCAAACGACCTCGCCGAACGGCATAACTCGACCTTTCTCATGGAACGTTCGAAACTATCAATTTAGTACGAGCCCGCTGAGTAGACTTCGGTCATAGTGGATGTTACACTCCCGAACAGAGCAAGCGTCGCACAACATCGAAGCACTACCGGTCCATGCGGCAAGCCTGAAACATACGAGGAACTCAGGTTGCCCACGTACCTGGAACGTGCAGAAAACGAGCTGATCACCCGGCTCGCCCGCACCGGGCTCTCCAGGGGAGCTTCAACGCTGGCGGTCGTGATGGCGACGCGCCAACACGCCCGCCCCGAGAGGGAGCTGCTGGATATCGTGTTGCAGTACCCAGGCTTGGAGGACCTAGCGGTTGCGCAGGGCGCGCTTCGTGAACTGCGCAACCACAAGTGGGTCCAAGACAACGAAACGGAAGACCTGACTCTCACGGTGCAGGCGCCCGAGCTCCGAAGGGCGATTGCGGAGCAGCTTAAGGACCCGCACGTCGCTGAACAACTCGCCGCCCTGCGCGCCAACCTCGACGCCTCCGCTGCGCGCGTCGTCGGCCCCATGAACGACGAGAACGTCTACCTGACTTACCGGGAGCTGCTCAAAGGCGCCCAAGACGAGATATGCCTGCCGATGCTGGTCACCTCCACAAACTTGTCCTCCGTTGACATCCTCCGTGAGCGCGCCCGAGCGGGCGTCCGGGTGAAGGTCCTGCTCGGTGCGCCTGGCGTTGTCGCCGCTATTCGCGGAGAGCCCATGCGAGCCATCGCCACCGATCGCATCAGGGAGTGGTCGAGGAATCTCAGCGGGCTGCCATCCGCCGAGATTAGGATCTCCCATTCCGTCAAGGACATGTGGCTGGCGTCGTGCATGGCAATCGACCGGCGGACTGTAAGGCTTGACGTCTACGACCCGGACAAGCAACGGAGCCTCCAGGGCATGATGCTCGAGCTTGCCAATCCACAAGGCCTAAGCCTCAATGTCGTGCGGGTCTTCGTGGAACAGTTTGAGCAAGCATGGGACCGTGCGCGTCCCCTCACCTTCGCTGGACGAGTCGCATGGCGCGCGCGTCGGAGCTGGAAGATCTGGTTCGGCATCATCTTCGCTGCACTGTCGCTGTTGCCAGTGCCGGTTCAGGGATGGCCTGAGTTGCTGATCGGGATTTCCTCAGCACTGCTCGCTACAGCCTTAATCGAGTTTGGAGCCGCCGCCATCCGCCATCGACGTCGACGAGCCAGATAGGATGTGACGACGTTGGACTACTTATTCCTCCGCCACGCCGAAACCGAGGTGAGCGACCGTCGCGAATGGCATGGGAACGCCGACCCTCCTCTCTCGCTGAAAGGAAGGGAGCATGCCGAGCTTGCGGCTAAGACGCTCCGCGAGAAGGAGCCCGATATCGCGACAATCATTACCTCCGACTGCACCCGCGCCGCCGAGACTGCGGAGGCCTTCCGTCGGGTCCTTCAGCGAAAGGTCATCCACGACCCAGGACTGCGAGAACGCGACCTGGGAGAATGGGCTGGACTCACACAGAGCGAAATCGAGAGGGGCTGGCCAGGGCAGCTCGACGCTTGGCGGGACCGACGCATCGCCGGACCGCCTAGCGGTGAGACCGACGAGCAGGTCGCCAAGCGAGTCGTGCAAGCTCTATTGAGACACATCAACGGAAGTCCCACGCCTGAACCGAAACTGGTGATCGCTCACGCGGGCCTACTGCGCGGCCTGCTCGCCGTCTATGAAAAGCGGGATGAAGAAATCTCGCCGCTGTGCGGCCGTTGGGTCAAGCTCATGTCCAATGACGGATCCATCACCATTGGCGATCGGGTGACATCATTGTGACTGAGTGCAGCGTGACTGAGCGCCGAACACCGGCGCTTCGGCGTCCCTACTGTGGAGGCTGCGGCGAGCAGGAAATCAGCACCAGCTGCCGTGGCAGTCTGCGACGCCATGAGGTGCGAAAAGTCCATTGGGAATGTTGGTCGGAATGCAACCTCAACTGTCCATTCTGCTACCGCACCCGCGGTAGGCCGCTCGACACTGGAGAAGCCGTCCTGCTCCTGCGAGCGCTCTCGACCGGAGAGGCGCGAGCAATTGTCTTCGCAGGTGGCGACCCCTCTCTACGACACGACCTCCCGGAAATCGTGACCGAAGCGCTTGCGCTCGGGCTCGCCGTCCAGCTGCAAACCAACGCTCAGCACGTCACCCGCGTGTTCCTCAACGCGCTAATTCAGTGCGAATACGTCGGTCTGTCCCTTGATGGCCCAGACCCCGCCACCCACGACGGATTTCGTCATAGGCCGGGCAACTTCGAAAGAGTCACGCGGCTGATCGGTCAGCTGGAGGCACTCGGAATTCCCGTTTCAGTCCGCACCGTCATCACCAGCGCCAACCATCACCGCGTCCCCGAGATCGCTCGCCTCGTTACAGCCTACTCCAACGTAATCTGTTGGAAGCTCCTCGAGTTCACCCCGGTCGGGGACGGCTTCATCAACCGTGACCGCTATACCCTCGCGCCTGATGAATTCGAGCGCACCGTCCTCGCCGCACGCGAGCAGTTACGAAATTCTGCGGCGGTATTCGACATCCTGCGCAATGTCGACAAGGTTGGCATCTACATGATGATCACTCCCCACGGCATGGTCTACGGAACCACCGAGATGGCGCTCATGGAGACTGGTCACCACCAGTACGTCGGATCGGTCCTACGCGATCACCTCCACCACCTCGCCGACAAAGTTCCCTTCTCTCCCGACCTGCGGCCAGACCGACAAGCGCCCGTCCATAGTGACATCCCGGACCACGCTGCTACCGCGCCTTGACCCACGCGCCACCGCGAGCAAGCTCAAGGTCCATCAGCGCCCAACCGCTTGTCCCCTCAAGCGCCCCCTCAGCGACATGACGCACCGCTTGGCGCCGCTCCCGCGGGCCGAGGACCAGCAGCGACGGGCCAGCACCAGACACAAACCCCGCATGGCCTCTCGCGCGTAGCAGCTTCAGCGCTTGCGTCGCCTCCGGCCAGCTCGCCAAACGTACCTGCTGGTGCAACACATCCTCAGTCGCCGGTAACAGCAACTCGAACGCCCCCGCGAGTGCGAGCGGCAGCAGCGCCGCCCGTCCCGCCGTCCATGACGCATCGCCGAACTTCACCATATTCGGCAACGCTCGCCGCGCATTCTTCGTCCCCATGGGCTGCGGAGCCACTAGCGCGACCGCCGCCAAATCCGGATGGACCTCCAACGCGTAGTAGTGGAACCCTCCGGACTCGCTCCAGCACCACGTCCCCCCGCCAAATAGACACGGCGCTACATTGTCCGGGTGTCCCTCCACCGCACTGGCGAGCTTGAACAATTCCGTGCTCGTCACATCAGCGGCCAGCAGCTCACGTGCGGCCAGCAAGCCAACCACAATCCCAGTCGCGCTGGAGCCAAACCCCCGCCCAAGCGGGAATCCCATCTCAAGCTGCAGCTTGACGGCGGGCAACGGCCTGCCGACCGTCTCGCTAAGCCGCAGCATCGCCTCGACGAGCAGGTTGTCCCGCCCCGCTGGGATAGTCTCCGCCTCGTTGCCGACGTTCGTCACCACCACCGTACCCGGTTTCTCATTTGCTGGTTCCACTCTGAGCGTGTTCCACCAGTCGAGGGCCACGCCAGCAGCGTCGAACCCAGACCCCAGGTTGGCGCTCGTCGCAGGCGCCCGCACCACGAACGGCTCATTCACACGCGTTTCGCCCATCACGCTCTCCTTTGGCAGAAGCCGACGACAACGACGCGCCGTCGCCAGGCTTGAGGCCGCCCATCCCACTCGCTACGAGGTTCATACCAGCCGGTCAGCCCGAGCCTGTCGCCCAGCTCGATGGGGTCCAGCGTCTCCGACGCAGACGACTCTCTTCTTCAGGTCATGGATAGTACCTGGTTTGGTGCCGCCGCCTTCTCGTCTCGAACGGAGAGTCCCCCCGCCAACGTGTAGCCAGACGAGCACATCCCAATAGTTGCTCTGCTTAGGTACGTTACGGCCCCGGATCTTCTCCAGCACCGGACCCGACGGCAGACGGTTGCGGTCGGCCCCCTGCCGGGCAGCCGCGCTTGCCTTGCTCCTGTTGCAGGGGCACCTCGACCGAGGTCACATGTGCCGGGCGAGCAGGTCGACGATGAAGGTCTCGATGACCTCGCGTTTAGCGTCGGCAGGCCGCGCCCGCCGTTGCCCTCTCGCTTGGCCAGAAGGTGCTCGGCGAACTGGTTGACGGCCTCGAGATGGGTCTCCACCGTGCGGGGTGACTTGTTCCCCGCGCGCACGTGGCGCTCGAAGGATCGGGGCCAAGTCGTCTACGCTGTGCGGTGCCAAGGGGCCTCTCCACTTCGGCAAAACCGGACACTGGGAAGCATGTGCGGTAGCCGAGTTATGTGGTGAACGAGCGTTGTGCTCGCCTCCCATGTTGACCTAGGATGCAATCTCCACAGGTCAGAGGCCTGTACCACGGGACGTGGCGCAGTTTGGTAGCGCACCTGCTTTGGGAGCAGGGGGTCGC
>WNGA01002118.1_pt1 | contig 31259 bp, 32 predicted proteins | sample 5400061 | NCBI WGS metagenome assembly WNGA01 (sample SAMN13153366, study PRJNA577476) | soil metagenome | isolation source: 100 cm soil or saprolite under grassland replicate 2 | place: USA:California | collected 2016-06-15 | reverse complement strand
ACCTCGGGATCGCATTGGAGGATCGGCGGCGTCCCAACGACGCCGTGAAAGCGTACGAGCAGGCGATCGTGGCGGACCGGCGCCTCGCGGACGCGTACTTCAATCTGGCGCGGCTGTACGAGCAGGCGGGGAAGCGCGCGGCGGCCTTGCGCAACTTATCGAAATACCGCCTGCTGACCGATCGGTGATGGAGGCATAGCCATGAACCTCTTGGCCCGACGCGTGGCCGCGTATCTGGACGAGCTCGTCCCCCCCCGCCCCGCACGGCTCGCCGAGCTCGAGGTGGAGGCGCGGCGCACCGGCTTCCCCATCATCGGCCCCGCGACAGGACACCTGTGCTACCTGCTGGCACGCCTCAGCAACGCTCGACACGTCTTCGAACTCGGCTCGGGCTTCGGCTACTCGACCGCGTGGTTCGCGCGCGCCGTGAAGGAAAACGGCGGCGGGACCGTGCACCACGTCGTCTGGGACGAGCAGCTGTCCCGCGAAGCGCGGCAGAACCTCGCGGCCCTCGGCCTGGCTGATGTGGTCCAGTTCCACGTAGGGGAGGCGGTGGCGGCGCTGCAGCACGCTGCCGGGCCGTTCGACGTCATCTTCAACGATATCGACAAGCAGGACTACCCGAAGGCGCTCGATGTCATCGTGACCAAGCTGCGACCGGGCGGGCTGCTCCTGGTCGACAACATGCTGTGGAGCGGGCGCATCTTCGAGCGCCGCGACACGAGCCCCGCGACCCGCGGGGTGCGCGAGCTGACGCGACGCATCCAGGCCGACCCGCGGTGGATCGCGTCGGTGATCCCGGTGCGAGACGGGTTGCTGGTTGCGCATCGGGTTTAGGAGCCACCGAGCGAGCGGCTCGACTCGAGACGCGTCGCGAACTGCTACGCCAGTCGGACGGTTGTATGATAGAGTCGGCAAGCGCGCTGCGGCGCTGAGGCACCTTGGTACCTACAAGCGACTCACCGACCTCCGCTGAGGTGACACACGATGGCTGCTGCCCCGAAGATCCTCGTGATCGACGACGACAAGACGTTCACCACGATGGTCGCGTCGCTGCTGCACTCGGCGGGCTACCGCACGGTGGTGGCGTTCGACGCGATGCAGGGGTTCATGTTCGCCGGGCGCGAAGCCCCGGCGCTCGTCTTGCTCGATCTCAGCATGCCGGCGGGGGGCGGGATGCAGCTGCTCGACAAGCTGCGACACTCGTCCAAGACCCAGAACGTGCCGGTCATCATCATCACCGCCACGGCGGCGCGCGGGCTCGAGGGGGAGGCCAAGGCGAAGGGGGCGGCGGCCGTCGTGATCAAACCAGTCGATCCGAAAGCCTTGGTCGAGCTGGTGAAGCAGATCCTTGAGCCGGGGGCCGCCTAAAGCAACCCCGCGAACTGTTGCGCCAGCTTCGGCCCGATCCCCGACTCCTCGTGCTTGAAGAAAATGAACGCGTCCCCCCATCCCTTCCCCAAGTCCTTCACGGTCCTGGCCCACTGCTCGAGATCCTGCTTCGTGTAGCCTTCGTCGCGCAGCCGCATGTAGCCGAAGTCGGCGGTGGCGACGAGCGGAGTGTGCCCCTCCTCGGTGTCCGCGACGCACAATGCGGCGTTCCCCACCCGCAACGCCTCGTACACGTCGTCCGCGAACCACGACTCGTGACGGAACTCCCAGGCGCACCGCAGGTCCGCCGGGAACTGGGTGAGCAGGTCGTTCAACCGGTCCACGTCCTTCTTGAAGTTGGGCGGGAGCTGAAACAGGATCGGCCCCAGCTTGGGGCCGAGCTTGCGCGCCGTCTCGAGAAAGTAGCGCAGCGGGTCGTCCACGTCCCTGAGCCGGGCGATGTGCGTGATGCGCTGCGGCGCCTTGAGGACGAACGTGAAGCCGGCCGGCGTGGCGGCGTCCCATCCGGCCACCGTCTTCGCATTCGGCATCCGATAGAAGGTGTAGTTGACCTCCACCGTGCCGAGCCGCTGGGCATAATACTCGAGCATCTTGGATTCAGGGGTCTTGGCGGGATAGAACGTGCCCTTCCACTCCGGGAAGTTGTAGCCCGACGTGCCGACGCGGACGTTCACGCCACCCACACCGTCTTGACGTTCACGAACTCGCGCAGGCCCTCCCTCGACAACTCGCGCCCGTAGCCGGACCGCTTCACCCCGCCGAACGGCAGCCGGGGATCGGATTTGACGAGCCCGTTGACGAACACGCTACCGACTTCGATCTCGCGGGCGACGCGCTCGCCGCGCTGCGCGTCGCGGGTCCACACCGCTGCGCCGAGGCCGTAGGGCGACGTGTTCGCGATGCGGATCGCACCCGCTTCGTCCCTGGCGCGGATCACCGCCGCCACGGGGCCGAACGTCTCCTGATCGAAGGCCGGCATCCCGGGCTCCACGGCGACCAGCACCGTAGGCGGGTAGAAGGCCCCTCGGCCCGCGGGGAGCTCGCCGCCGAGAACGACGCGAGCGCCCCGTTTCACCGACTCCTGCACTTGCCAATGGAGCTTCTCCCGCAGATCGAGCCGCGCCTGTGGCCCGATCTGGGTCGTCGGGTCGAGCGGATCCCCCACGTTCCGGGCGCGCATCTCCGTCGTGAACCGCTCGAGGAAGGCGTCGGCCACGCGCTCCACGGCGATAAAGCGCTTCGCGGCGATGCAGCTTTGGCCGCTGTTGATGAGACGCGCCTCCGCCGCCGTGGTCGCGGCCCGGGCGAGGTCCGCGTCTTCGAGCACGATGAACGGATCGCTGCCGCCGAGCTCGAGCACCGTCTTCTTCAGGTGTCGACCCGCCTGCACCGCCACCTGGCTCCCCGCGCGGTCCGACCCGGTGAGCGTTACCGCACGCACGCGCGCGTCGGCTATCACACCGCCGGCGCCCTCGTTCGACAGAAACACCGCGCGGAACAGACCCTCCGGGAACCCCGCGTCCCGAAAGACCCCCTCGATCTCGAGGGCGCAGCGTGGCACGTTGGGAGCGTGCTTCAAAATCCCGGCGTTCCCCGCCACCAGGGCCGGCGCCGCGAAGCGGAATACCTGCCAGAACGGGAAATTCCACGGCATGATCGCGAACACCGGACCCAAGGCTTCGAACCGGACGTAGCTACGCGAGGCGTCGGTGGCGCGGGGCTCGTCGGCGAGGAAGGCTGCGCCCTGCTCCGCGTAGTACTCGCACGCCCAGGCGCACTTCTCCGCCTCTCCGACTCCTTGTGCCAACGGCTTTCCCATCTCGTGCGCCATCGTGCGGGCGTACGCGTCCTTGCGCTCCCGCAGGATGCGCCCGGCGGCGCGCAGCCGCTCCGCTCGCTCCGTCACCGGCCGGCGGCGCCACTCGCGCGACGCGACGTCGGCGCGCTCCAGGATGTCGTCGACCGCGGCGGGCGCCGTCTCTTCGAACGTCCCCAGCACCTCGCCGGTGGCAGGGTTGACCGACTGGAAGCTCACACGATCACCTCGGGCCGATCGCGCACCCGATCCACTGTGCAGAGAAACCCCAGGGGCTCGTCGCCGATCGCCCGGAACTGGTGCGCCACGCCGGGCGACACGTACACGCAGTCGAACGGGGCGATGTCGTAGCTCTCGTCGCCCAGCCTCACCCGCCCTCGACCACGGATGACGATCACGGCGTGGGGATGCTGGTGTCGCTCGAGCGTCGAATAGCCTCCGGGTTGGATCTCGAAATAGCGGGTGACGAAGCTGAACGGCTCCTCGCCGGCGCCCTCGCCCAAGAGCGTCTGACGGGTCACGTCCCGGTACGGCACGTCTCCCGGCTTGTATTCGCGCACGGGGACCCCGTCCCAGCGGAATCCGCCGAACTTGAGGACCTTCGATCGGTCACCCATGGGAATGACGTCTCACCGCCGCGACCAGCCGTGCCGCCGCCGTGGTGGGATCGGGTTGCGCGTACAGGCTCCCGCCGATCAGGAAGATGGTGTCCACGCCGTACCGCTCGATCCAGTGCGGGACGCGCGCCGCATCGATTCCCCCCGCCGGCACGGGGAACGCGGGGGCCACGGGTCCGAGCGGCCCGCGCAGCCGCCCGTTGATCGCGGCGCACGTCCGTTCCGAGAACGTAAACCGTCCCCCGACGTTGGGATAGATCACCGCATCGCTCCCCGCGACGCGGAACAGGTCGCCCAGCAGCACCTCCGGTGCGATACCGTGGTCCGGATGGAAGAACGCGCCTGCCAGTGAGGGGTGCGACATGATCGCCAGTCCGGTGGCGGCGGCGATCGCGCCCACGGCGCCGAGCCCCGCCGGAAGCGCGTTGACTACGACGCCTCGGCAGCCGGCGTCCCGCGCCATGCCGGCGCGCTCCAACAGCTCGGGCGGGCTGCTCGTGACGTTCGGGAAGTACAGCGCGTTCCCACCGGTCTCGCCGTTGGCCCGCGCCACGGCCTCGTGGCAGCGCTCGACCCGCTCGCGAAACGGTGCGCTCGTCTGATCCGCCAAGCTGTGATCGTCCTTGATGAGATCGACCCCGGCGCGGGCGAAGCGATAGGCGAGCTCCGCGAGCTGGGCGGCGGAGAGGCCGAGCGGCTTGAGGGCCGTGCAGAGGAGGGGTCGCCCGTGGGCGCCGGTGCGCTCGCGTAGCCCCGCGATGCCGAGCCGCGGGCCGCGCAGCGCGGCGAGCAGCTCGTCCGGCCACGCCAGGCCGGCGATCAGGATTCCCGGCTTGAGCGAGATGTTGCCGAACAGGAGGTTCAGGAGCTGCGGTAGGTCGCCGCAGACGGCGACCGGGTCGAACGAGACCACCGCGCGGGAGCGACCGCGGCCGAGCGACTCGACCGACTCGACGCGCCCCGCGACCCGCGCCGCTACTCCCGAGGGCACGGCGTTCTCGGGGAGCTCGACGGTCTGCTCGAACGCGATGTCGCGCGCCTTCGCGGCGGCAAGCCGGCGCGAGCAGGCCAGGTGGTACGTCACGCCGAGGCGCATAGTGATCGCGGTCACGTGGATGTTAGTGTCGGACCGCGGCAGCGCGGCCGACTCTGCAACAGCCGGGGCGGCGGCGGTCCCCGCCGATCCGCCCCTATCCTTATAGCACGGGCCGACTTGTCCCGCACGCCCCCCGCCGGGCACACGCCTTGCGACTAGCAATCGGCGGCCGCACGGCGCGGCCGACGAGGAGTGATGTATGACACAGTCTTGGCGACCGGACGATTGGGCGAACGACGACGACGCGTGGCGCGGGGAGCTCCATGGCGACGCCGAGCCGTGGCGGGGCGATCCGGGCGACGATCGCTGGCGCGGCCAGGAGCACCTCACCGACTGGCCGGAGGCGCAGGCCGGGCCCGAATACTGGATGTACAAGCGCGCGGCCGAAGCGTGACCGCGTAGCCGGCGCGAGCGTGCATACGGAGGCCCGGCCCGTCCTCTAGCGACGAGCCGGGCCTCCCTGCTTCTCCCGCCTTGCGAACCCGACCGTCCCCGCGGTATGGTCAGCCCTCTGGCATCTCCGGGAAACGGGATGACTCTTAGCGCGCTGATGCTTCTCGCCCCGCTCCTCGCGAGGGGCGACACGCTTTCGGGCCGGGTCGTGGACCGCGACGGTCACGCCGTCGCGGGCGCGACAGTGGTGGTGGTCGAGCGGCACCGCGTCGCGCTCACCCAGACCGACGGTCAGTTCCGTTTCGCCGACATGCCTGCAGGGAGCTACACAGTGACCGTCCGCCGCCTTGGGTTCGCGCCGCTGGCGCGACAGGTGAGCGTGGCCGCGTCGACCACGCTCGATCTCACGCTGGAGCGGACGTCCGTGTGGGTCGAGCCGGTCACCGTGACGGCAACCCGCGCTCCGCTCGATGTTTTCTCGTCACCGCTCCCGACCGAGGCGCTTTCCGAGGACCGACTGCGCCGCGCGCAGAGCGTGTCGCTCGCCCACGCGCTCGCCCAGCTCCCGGGGATCAACGCCCTCACCACGGGGCAGCAGATCGGCAAGCCCGTCATCCGCGGGCTCGCCGGGCCGCGCGTGCTGGTGCTCGAAGACGGGAGTCGCCTGGAGGACTACTCCTGGAGCGACGAGGACGGTCCTTCGGTGGACGCCCGACTCGCGCAGCGCGTGGAAGTGATTCGGGGACCGGCGAGCGTGCTGTACGGCTCGGATGCGTTGGGCGGCGTGGTGAATGTCATTCCCGAAGAGCTCCCGGACGCCAACGGCGGTCCCAGGACGATGCGCACCGGTTTCGAGCTGGCAGGTGCGTCGAACAACGCGGAGCTCGAGGGCGCCGCCCGGGTTGAAGGCGCGGGCGGAAGCTGGGGCTGGCGGTTGTTCGGGATCGGGCGGTTCGCAGGCAGCCTCCATACGCCCGCCGGCGAGCTCGACAACACGGGGTTCAGCGCGCTCTCCGGGGACGCCGCGGTCGGCACGCGCGGCGCGCGCGGCAGCACCACGCTGCGCTACACGCGGTACGGCGGCGAGTTCAAGCTGCTCGAAGCCGAGGGGCCGGCAGCCGGTGAAGCAGGAGGACCGGAGCGCAAGCTGGCAGACGACCGCGTGCAGCTCGCAGGCGAGTATCTCCTGGGCGGCGTGGGGCTCGAGACCAAGGCGCAATGGCAGCGCCACTCGCTCATCGAGGTTTCGGACACGGGCGTGAGTGCCGGCGGCGCGCCGCTCGAAGGCACGGCGTTCGACCTGCTGCTCAACACGCTCACGCTCGACGTCCTGGCGCATCACTCCGCCGGCGCGCGGCTCAGCGGCACGCTCGGTGTGTCGGGCCTGGCGCAGAGCAACGATACACGGGGTCGGATTCCGCTCGTTCCGGACGCACGTGTACGCTCGGCGGCCGTGTTTGCGTTCCAGCAGGCCGCCTTTGGCCGCGTGAGCGTCCTCGCCGGGGCCCGCGTCGATGTGCGGCGCCTCACCGCCGACTCGAACGCGATGCTCGGTCTTTCGGCCCAGACGCGTGACTACACCGCATTCTCCGGCAACGTCGGGATCGTCTACCGGGTTGGCGCGGCGGCGCTCACGGCCAACCTGGGCCGCGCCTGGCGGGCGCCTACGTTGTTCGAGCTGTTCTCCAACGGGCCCCACCTGGGCGAGGCGCGCTACGAAATTGGCGACCCGGGCTTGAAGCCGGAAGCGGGAACGAACGTCGACGCGGCCGTACGTTGGCAGCGTGGGCACGTCCGTGCCGAGCTGGCGGGATATCGCAATACAATCGGGCGGTTCGTCTATATCACGCCGACGGATTCGTTCGTCTCCGTCACACCCACCGATTCCCTGCGCGTCTATCGCTACCAACAGGCGGACACCCGGCTGCTGGGCGGCGAGGCCGTGGTCGAAGTCGAAGTGGCCACCCCGCTCACGCTGCGTGCCCGGGCGGACGCTGTGCGCGGGACCAACCGGGCGACCGGAGACCCGTTGCCGCTCCTGCCGCCGGCGCGCGTGGCGCTCGGCGCGGAGCTGCACCCCATGGCCTTTGGCTGGGCGGACCGAACCTACGCGAGCGCCGAGATCGAGGTCGCTACGCGGCAGACCCGACTCAATCCGCTCGACATCCCGACGGGGGGGCACACGCTGCTCAACCTCTCGGCCGGCATCGTGCGGCGCCTGCTCGGCCGGGTCTGCCACGTCGATATCGCGGTCCGCAACGCGACCAATGTGAGCTACCGCAGTTTCCTGAGTCGCTACAAGGAGTTCGCGCTCGACCCCGGTCGGAACGTCGTGCTCAGAATCTCTCTCGGAGACTAGGATCGCCGTGAGGACCACCGTCGCTGCCGTTCTGGCGCTCGCCACGGCCACGCCTGCGCTTCCCAGCCAAGCGTTCCGCCAGAGGGACTTCGACGCGTACGTCGCCCGAGGGCTCCAAGGGCTCCGGACGCCGGGCGCGAGTATAGCGGTTGTGAAGGACGGCCGGGTGCTGTTCGCCAAGGGCTACGGCGTGCGGACGCTGGGCGACCCGGCCCGCGTGGACGCCCACACGCTGTTCCAGATCGCGTCGAACACCAAAGCGTTCACCACCGCCGCACTCGCCATCCTGGCCGACGAGGGGAAGCTCTCCTGGGACGATCCCGTGACGAAGTTCCTGCCCGGATTCCAGCTGTACGACCCGTACGTGACCCGCGACTTTACGGTGCGCGATCTCGTGACGCACCGCAGCGGCCTGGGCCTGGGTGCGGGGGACCTGCTGTGGTTCCATTCGAACTACACCCGCGGCGAGATCGCCCACCGGATCCGCTTCGCCAGGCCCGTGTCGAGCTTCCGCAGCGCCTACGCGTACGACAACGTGCTCTACATCGTGGCCGGTGAGATCTTCCCCGCCGTCGCCGCTCAGAGCTGGGACGACTTCGTGAGGAACCGCATCTTCACGCCGCTCGGTATGACCGAATCCGGGACCACCACGGCGTTCTTCACGTCGAGCCGCAACGCCGCCGCGCCCCACGCCGTCGAGGATGGCAGGCTGCAGGTGGTCCCGCTCGATTCAGTCGACAACATTTCGCCCGCGGGCGGGATCGCGTCCAATGTGACGGATCTGGCACGGTGGCTCGTCTGCCGGCTCGACTCGGGCCGCTACGCGGGCGGGGGGGGACGCCTGTTCAGCGAGCGGCAGGCGGGCGAGATGTGGTCGGGCCAGACCATCCTGCCGATCGCGGATCCCCCACCGCCCCTCGCCGCGTTGCGCCCGAACTTTGCCGAGTACGCCCTGGGCTGGCGGCTGCGGGATTACCAGGGGCGGAAGATCGTATCGCACACGGGTGGGCTCGCGGGCATGTCGTCGCAGATCACGCTCGTACCCGCCGAAAGACTCGGTATCGTGATCCTCACCAACTCGGAGTCCGACCTAATGGCCGCGCTGACCTACCGGCTGCTCGACGACCTGCTGGGCGCTCCCCGGCCGCGGGGGGACTGGGTCGCGGCGTTCGCCCAGGCCGGACAGATCGCCCGGGCCCGCGCCGAGTCGACGCTCACGAGCGCCGCCGCTGGACGGGACTCGCTGTCTCAGCCGTCCCTGCCGCTGGCCAGGTACGCGGGCTCGTACCGCGACGAGCTGTATGGCGAGGCCAGCGTGGCGCTCGAGAATGGCCGGCTCGTTCTGCGGTTCGGCCGCTCCCCCGCGTTCCTGGGTGACCTCGTGCACTGGCAGTACGACACCTTCATCGCGCGCTGGCGCACCAAGCACCTCGAGGACGCGTATGTGACGTTCGCCCTCACCCCGAATGGGGCTATCGATCGATTCCAGATGACGGCGGTGTCGCCGCTCGCGGACTTCAGTTTCGACTACCAGGACCTGCTGTTTCGACCGGTCGCAGCACCGAGGGGGAGCACGCGATGAAGACGGTGCGGGAACGAAGCGCACCGGATCTCGACGCGAAGGATTTCCGGGAGCTGTTGGCGTTCGCGGCGGACATCGCCGCGCGACACTGGGAGCGCGTCCCGGACATGCCGGCGTACACGCGCCCGCCGGAGGCGGTCGTCGCGGCGTTTCGCGCCCAACCGCTGCCGGAGCGGGGCGCTCCGGTTCGCGAGATTCTCGAGCGCATCGAGCGCGACGTCGTCAGCTATCCCCTCGGGGTCGGCCAACGTCGCTGGTGGGGATTCATCAACTCGCCGCCGCATCCCGTGGGCATCGCTGCCGACCTGATCGCCACCACGCTCAAGAACAACTGCGCCGGAACGAGCCAGATGGCGATCCAGGTGGAGCTGACGGTGATGGACTGGCTCGCGCAGCTCGTGGGTCTGCCGCGGGGCGCGACTGGATTGTTGGTGAGCGGCGGGTCCGTGGCGAACCTGGTCGCGCTCGCCGCGTGTCGCGAAGCGAAGCTCCCGGGTAGCCGGCGCCGCGGCGTCCGCGCCGCCGCCCGCCAGCCCACGATCTACGCGTCGACCGAAGCCCACTCCTGCGTCCGCCGCGCCGTGGAGCTGCTCGGGCTCGGTACCGACGCGCTGCGCCTCGTGCCCGTCGACCCCGAGTACCGGATGGATGTCGCGGCCGTGCGTAGGATGATCGCAGCCGATCGCATCGGGGGAGGCCTCGAGCCGATCTGCGTGGTGGCCAGCGCCGGGACGGTGAACACCGGCGTCGTGGACCCTCTCGCCGCGCTCGCGGACGTCGCGCAGGAGCACGGATGCTGGTTCCACGTGGACGGCGCCTACGGCGCCGTCGGTGCCGCGCTCCCCGAGCTCGCGCCGTTGTACCGCGGCATCGAGCGGGCCGATTCGGTCGCGCTCGATCCCCACAAGTGGCTGTACGTCCCGTACGAGGCGGGCGCGACGCTGGTCCGCGACCCGGCGACCCTGCGCGCCATGTTCGCCCACCGCGCCGAGTATCTGACGCTCGAGCGGGACTCCTATCTCGAAGGCCCGGTCTGGATCTCCGATCTGGGCCCCCAGCTCACTCGAGAGTTCCGGGCGCTCAAGGTGTGGGCGGTGATGCAGGCAGTTGGCGTCGAGCGCTACCGCGAGCTGTGGCGCAGCGACATCGCCGTGGCGCACGAGATCGAGCGACTGGCCCGCGGGCATGCGCGGCTCGAGGTGCTCGCCCCCTCGGATCTGAGCTGTTTCTGCCTGCGGTACGTGCCGCGGCAGGGGGACGCCAACGCCTTCAACCGTATCCTGCTCGACCGCACCCATCGTGACGGGCGGATGTTCATCTCCGGGACGACGCTCGACGGCAAATTCGCGCTCCGCGGCTGCGTCACGAACTTCCGCTCCACCCTGGCCGACGCACAAGTTTGTATCGATACCATTGTCGAGCTGGGCGAGCGGCTCGAGCAGGAGCAGACGCGATGACGGAGGGGGGGGCCGTGACCCGCGTAAGACTCGCGACGGCGGCGGTCGTGCTGATCGCCGCCGTCCTGCTGCTCGGCTACGAGATCCCCCCTGTTCCCACCTGGTTCTACGTCTTGGCGTGGTACCCCACCCTCGTCATCCTCGACGAGGTCGTGGTGTTGCTCGGCGGTGAGTCGCTCCTCGCCCGCCCCCACGAGCTCGTGGTGATGCTGTGGTGGTCGGTGGTGATCTGGCTCCTGTTCGAGGCGATCAACTTTCGGCTGCGGGACTGGTACTACGTCTTTCTTCCGGCGGGCCGGCTCGAGCGCTGGCTCGGGATCACCGTATCGCTCGCGACGGTGGTCCCCGCCGTGCTGCTCCCCGAGCGCGTGCTGGACCGGCTGGGGGTGTGGCGCGATCTGCGGCTCCGCTCCTTCACGTTGGAGCCGAGGCACCTGGAGGTCGCCGGCTGGATCGGTTGGGGGCTGTTGGCTGCCGTGCTGGCGTTCCCCCGCTATCTCTACCCACTCACCTGGGGCGCGGTGTGGCTCATCGCCGAGCCGCTCTTGTACCGACGCGATCCCGAGCGTTCGGTGTTCGCTGATATCGCACGCGGAAGCTGGGGGCGCATCGCACGGCTCATGGCCGCGGGGCTCTTCGCCGGGGCGCTGTGGGAATCGTTCAATGCCATGGCGCGGGGCCGTTGGATCTACACCGTACCGTTCCTCGAGCACTTGAAGCTCTTCGAGATGCCCCTGGTGGGGTTCCTCGGCTTCCCGTTTTTTGCGCTCGAGGTGTGGTCGCTCTATCACCTGCTCGCGCCCCACACGTCCCGCCGTACCCTGCTCGCCTCCGCGGCATTCGTGCTTCTCGTGCTCACCGGAATCGACCACTGGACGGTGAGCTCGACGACGCCCGCGCTGCGCGATCTGCCGGGTGTGACGAACGCGGTGATCTCGCGCTTACGAGCGGCGGGGTGGGAAAACGTGTTCCGAGTCGCACGGAGCCCCGTGGCGGAGCTCGCCTACCGCGCCAACCTGAGCCCGGAAGACGCACGCGCGGCGCACGAGGCGGCGCGCCTCGTGACCCTCCGAGGCATCGGCACCGCACACGCGGCCGCCCTGATCGGCGGTGGGTTCCGAAGCATCGAGGAGCTCGCCCGCTCCGACCCCGACTCGGTGTGGCGGACGGTTCGGGGCACAGCGCGGCCCACGCTCCCGGAAGTGCGAGTCTGGGTGCGCGCCGCCCAACGACAAACCCCGCCTACGCCACCGTCGGCTCCGGCACAGCCGTCCACTCAGGCACTACCTCGTCGACAGTCCTGAGCTGGCGCGCCGGCCCGGTCGCGTACCAGGCTCAGCGGCGGCCCGTCACGCCGCTCGCCAAGGGTCGCGTCGGGCCCGCGCCCGCGCCCGTCCGCGAGATCGCCGCGGCGATCTCGTCGAGATCCGCTGCCGTGAGCTCGAGCGCCGCGGCGCCGATCCAGCCGTCCACCTGGGCCGGTGAGCGGCCGCCGACGATCGCCCCCGTCACCCCCGGCCATGCGAGCGTCCACGCCACCGCGACGCCTGAGACGGTGGCACCGTGCCGCCGTGCGACCGGTTTCAACGCGTCCCGCAGCGCGAGGTTGCGGCTCAGGTTCGGCTCCTGGAACTCGGCCGCGCGGCGGCGCCAGTCGTCCTGGGCCAGCGCGGCGACCCGCGCCGCCGTGAAGCCGTCCGTCAGGAGACCCGCCTGCATCGGGCTGTACGCGATCACGCCCGCGTCGTGCTCGGCGCACCAGGGAATCTCCCGGGCCGCCGCCTCGCGACGGATCAGGGAGAATGGCGGCTGCAGCGAATCCACATGGCGGATCGCCTCGCACCGCTCGAGCAGCGCCACGTCGAAGTTCGAGACGCCCGCGGCCCGTACTTTGCCTTCCTCGACGAGGCGCACCATCGTGTGCCAGGAATCCTCCACGGGCGTCCCGGTCTCGTCGGGCCGATGGAACTGATACAGGTCGATGCGCTCGACGCCGAGCCGCCGGAGCGATGCCTCGCACTCCTTCCGGATGGAGTCCGGCCGGAGCACCCGCCGCGCTTCCGCCATGCGGTTGTGCGCGTCCCACACCAGACCGCACTTGGTGAACACGAGCGGCCGCTCGCGCGCGGGCAGCTCCCGTAGCAGACGCCCGACCACCTCCTCGGAATGGCCGAGGCCGTACACCGCGGCCGTATCGATCCAGTTGATGCCCAGCTCGACCGCGCGATGCATCGCGGCGAGCGAGTCGCTGTCATCCTGCGGTCCCCAACCGAACGCCCAACCGCCGCCGCCGATCGCCCACGCGCCGAGGCCGACGGTGGTGATGTCGAGTCCGCTGGAGCCGAGCGCACGGGTAGGCAAGGTCATACGAGCAACTCCCTGTAGCCCAGGTTAAGGAATCAGCAGCACTTTCCCCGTCGTCTTGCGTCCTTCGAGCAGCCGGTGCGCCTCCGCCGCTTGCGCGAGTGGGAGCTCGCGCTCGATCCGGACCTTCAGCGTGCCGCTCTTGATCCAGCCCAGCACGTCGCCCGCCCGCGCGAGTAGCTCGGCGCGTGTTGCGATGTGGTGCGCCAGCGTGGGCCGGGTGAGGAACAGCGAGCCCTTCTGGTTCAGCACCTGAGGGTCGAACAACGCCACCGGTCCGCTCGACTGGCCGTACAATACCATCATCCCGCGGAGCGCGAGGCAGCTCAGCCCCTTCTCGAACGTCGTCTTCCCGACGGAATCGTAGATCACCTGCAGTCCCGCGCCGCTCGTCAGGCGCTTCACTTCCAGCTCGAAGTCCTGCTCGGTGTACAGGATCACCTCGGCGGCGCCGGCCGCTCGTGCCAGCGCGCCTTTCTCGCGCGTCGAGACCGTGCCCAGCACGCGGGCACCCCGGAGTTTCGCGATCTGACACAGCAGCAGGCCCACGCCTCCGGCCGCCGCGTGCACCAGGCATGCGTCCCCTGGCTTCAAGGCGTAGGTCGAGGTCGCGAGGTAGTGCGCCGTCAAACCCTGGAGCATCACGGCGGCGCCCTGTTTGGCGCTCAGGGCATCCGGGAGTGACACGACCCGGTCGGCCGGCACGACGGCGTACTCGGCATACGCACCGAGGATGCTGGTGTAGGCGACGCGGTCCCCGACTTTGGGCTCGGCCACACCTGGGCCAACGGCGGCCACGGTGCCGGCCGCTTCCTGGCCCAGCGTGAACGGCAGCGGGACCTTGTAGTGCCCTGTGCGCTGATACACGTCGATGAAGTTCACGCCGGCGGCCTTGATCTTCACGAGCACCTGACCGGGGCCCGGGGCGGGCTGCGGGACGTCTTCGTAGCGCAGCGCCTCCGGGCCGCCCGGCGCGTGCACGCGAATCGCTTTCATCCGATTGCTGCGGGGCTCAGCCCCCCGCGATCGCCGGGATGACGGTCACCTCGTCGCCGTCCTGGACAGGAGCCGCGAAGCCGCCGCGGAAGCGCACGTCTTCGTCGTTCAAGTAGAAGTTGACGAAAGGATAGGGCTTTCCCTCCTTGTCCCGAAGTCGGGGCGCGAGAGCCGGGTAGCGCGCGGCCACGTCGGCCACGGCCTCGCCGAGGGTCCGACCGGTCGCCTCGATCGTCCGGGCGCCGCCGGTGTGGGCGGCGAGCACCGATGGCAGGTTCAGCGTGATGGCCATGTCCGTTCCTCCTCGACGAGAGTCGTTACTTCCCGCAGCCGCGGCGCGATGAGCGGGGCCTCGCGGACCGCTCCGTGCACCGCCTCGAGCGTCTTCAAGCCGTGGCCCGTGATGCAGAGCACCACTTCGTCCTCGCGTTCGAGCCGGCCCGCGCGCGCCAGGGCGCGCGCGCCGGCGGCGGTGACACCACCCGCCGTCTCGGCAAACACGCCCGTGTCCTCGGCGAGAAAGCGGATTCCCTCGACCAGCTCCGGATCGCTCACGGCCGCGGCCCAGCCGCTGGTCTCCCGTATCGCCCGGGCCGCGAACGCCCCGTCCGCGGGATTGCCGATCGCGAGCGAGCGGCAGATGGTCTTCGGCACCTCGGGCTCGATGGCGTCGCCGCCGCGCTCCACCAGGCGTACGATCGGGGCGCACCCGGCCGCTTGCGCGCCGTACAGCCGCGGCGGCCGGCCCTGAACCAGCCCCGCCTCGAGAAACTCGCCGAACCCCTTCCACAGTTTCGAGAGGAGCGAGCCGCCCGCCATCGGCGCGACGACCGCCGTGGGCAGCCGCCAGCCGAGCTGCTCCGCGATCTCGTACGCGACGGTCTTCGACCCCTCGCCGTAGTAGCTGCGCAGATTGACGTTGACGATCCCCCAGCCGAAGTGGTCCGCCACCTGGGCGCACAGCCGGTTCACGTCGTCGTACGTCCCACGCACACGTACGAGGCGGGCGCCGTACACGCTCGTGCCGATCACCTTCCCCGCCTCGAGCTCGTCGGGGATGAAGATCCACGCCTTGAGCCCGGCCCGTGCCGCGTGCGCAGCGACGGCGTTGGCGAGGTTACCGGTGGACGCGCAGCCGATGGTATCGAGCCCGAAGGCGGCGGCTGCGTTGATCCCTGTGGCCACGACGCGGTCCTTGAAGGACAGCGAAGGATGGGACACCGTGTCGTTCTTGACCCACACCCGTGCTACGCCGAAGCGCCGTGCGAGCGCCGGGGCGTCGACCAGCGGCGTGAACCCCGTGTCGAGCGACCGCACGGGATCGCCGTCGAACGGCAGCCACTCCTTGTAGCGCCAGAGCGAGGGCGCCCGGCCGGCGATGGTCTCGCGGTCCGGCAGCGGGCGTCCCGGCTCGTACACGGGGTCGAGGGGCCCGAGACACTCCTCGCAGATCGCGGTCGGGGCGGCGGCGCGCTCGGTCCCGCAGCTGCGGCAGCGGAGCGGCCGGGCGGTGAGCGGCGGGGAAGCGATGGTAGCCGGCATGTGAGCCTCAACAAAAAAACCCGGGCAACAACTGCCGCGGGCGGTCGCTTTTTAGCACCTTGTTTAACGTGGCGGCAATACGCGGCAAATCACCACGGGACGTCAGTTGTCGGCCGTAAGTCGTAAGCCGTAAGATATGCCGGTCCCGGCAGGCGTCAAGCCACTGACTAACACGCGGATCCCCGCGAGCGCCCGCTCGAGCTCCGCCGGCCCCGTGGCGTAGCACAACCGCAGGTGCCCTTCCCCGCCCGGCCCGAACGCCGTTCCCGCCAGCACGGCCGTATGCTGCTCGGCGAGCAACCGCTCGGCGAAGGACTTGCACGTGACGCCCCCCCCCGTGCGCTCCAGCACTCCGCTGATGTCGGGGAAACAGTAGAAGGCGCCCGTGGGCGACGCGCAGCTGATCCCGTCGATCGCGTTCAGCCCGCGGACCAGCAGATCGCGCTTCGCGCGGAGTCCCGCCACCATGCCAGCGACCGCATCCTGCGGCCCGGTGAGCGCCGCGACACCTGCGTACTGTACGAAGGTCGCGGTGCAGGAGACGTTGTTGATGACGAGCGTGGTCATTGCGTTGGTGAGGGACCCGGGCAGTACCGCGTAGCCCAGGCGCCAGCCCGTCATCGAGTATCCCTTCGAAAACCCGTCCACGATCACGGTGCGGTCCGACATGCCGGGAAGCGCGGCGATCGAGTCGCGGCGCCCGTCGTAGCGGATCTGCCCGTACACCTCGTCCGAGATGACCCACAGATCGTGGCGCTGTGCCAGGTCCGCGAGCGCCGCGAGGTCCCGCGCCGTCGCCACGCCGCCGGTGGGATTGTGCGGCACGTTGAGGATGAGCACGCGGGTGCGGGGCGTGATCCGCTCCGCGATCGCCTCCACGTGCGGCGCGAACTCCCGCGTCTCGTCCAACGGGTAGTAGACCGGCCGTCCACCCGCGAAGCGGACGACGGACTCGTAGATCGGGAACCCCGGGTCGGGGCAGAGCACCTCGTCCCCGGGCTCGATCAGAGAGAGCACCGTGCAGAAGAGCGCCGGCTTCGCCCCGGGCGTGACCACGACGTTCTCGGCCGTGGCGCGCACGCCGCGCGCCGCCAGCGAGTGCGCGATGGCGTCGCGCAGCTCCGGCACCCCGGCAGCGAGCGCGTAGCGAGTGAGACCGTCACGCAACGCGCGGACGCCCGCCTCCACCACGTGGGGCGGCGTCGGCATGTCCGGCTCGCCGATCTCCAGATGCACCACCTTGTGCCCCGCGGCCTCGAGACGCCTCGCGGCGGCGAGGACCAGATAGGCCTGTTCCGTACCCAGTGTGTCGAGCCGTGCTGCCGAGTGCATAGACTACTTGGCGCGCTCCAAATAGGCGCCCTCGCGAGGGTCCACCCGGACTTTTTCACCCTCGGAGATGAACTCGGGCACCTGGATCGTCACGCCGTTCGAGAGCTTGGCGGGCTTCGTGCTCGCGGTCTTCGTCGCGCCGCGCATGACCGGAGACGTCTGCACGACGGTGAGCTCCACGACCGACGGGAGCTCGATGCCCACGGGGCGGCCGTTCAGCCACTCCACCTGTATGTGCATCTCGGGCTGCAACCAGTCGGCGTGATCGCCCACCGCTTCGGCGTCGAGGGTGTGCTGCTCGTAACTCGTCGTGTCCATCACGTGCACGCTCCCCTGATCGCGATACAGGACCTGGAACTCCTTGGTCTCGAGCGGCGCCTCGTCCATGAAATCGGTGGCGGCGAGACGCGTGTCGAAGGTGTTCCCCGTGACGAGGTTGCGAAGCCGCACCTGAACGAAGGCGCGGAGATTTCCCGGAGTGCGGTGGGTGAACTCCATCACGCGGCACGGCTGTCCGTCGATCATGATCACGTGCCCGCGGCGAATGTCGGTTGCCTTCATTCAGAACGCTCTCTAGCAGAGGCGGGAAGATAAGCCGGATGGGAGCGGAATCAACGGGGCGGCACCAACTCCCCCAGCGACAGCGCCTCCGTCAGATATCCTACCCGCTCCCGCTGCCACCACGCGCCGGCCATCGCCCGCTCAGTGGGAGTGCTGAAGCGGTATCGGTAATAGGCGAGCCGCACGTAGCGGGGCGGCCCGCTCGGAAACGGGTTCTCGCCGAGCAGGGTGAGCACGGCGGGCGTCCCTGCGAGCAGGTGCCGCAGCAGGGGCAAGAGCCAGTCCCGGGCGCCTTCCGGGTTGAGCGCCGCGAACCACATTTGCCAATCGAGCCGCGGCATGTGCGGCGCCATGAACGGCGGGCGGCGGGCCGGATCGCCGGGCTTCCAGCGGAACCGATACTCGCGCCAGTGCACGGTGTCGGCGCCGCCTTCGATCACGATCTCGTAACGCTCGGTGGTCATGACACGGAACAAGCCGTACCCGTTCACCGAGCGCAGCGGAGCTACCGCGTCGAGGATCGGGTTAGCGAACGCACCGCGTGTGCCGGGCAACGTCTGTGCGATCTCGCGCGCGAAGGCGAGCGTCGCGAAGAGCGCCAGCAGCGGCGCGAGCCCGCGGATCGCATACTGCTTCCAGCGGGGCTCCGGGTCTCCGGCCGCGAGCCGGAGCGGCAGCACCCGCTCCAGGGCAGCGTCATCGAGGAGCGACACGCACAAGGCGATCGCCAGCAGGTTGAAGAACCCGTAGTTGCCCGTCAGGGCGATCGCGAGCTGGCCGAGCACCAGGAGCCCGCACGCCACGTGGCGCGCGCGGCGGCCCCTCCACCGCTCCGGAACCACGATAAGCCACGGGACGAGGAGCTCGATCGCGATGATCGCGAGTGTCATTCCCCGGTGCATCCATTCGGGGAGCCAGTGCGCGTACCACGCCGGCCAGGGGGGGAGGGGCTGCGTCCAGAAGTGGTAGTCGAGGGCGGTGAGGCGAAGCCAGGCGGGATCGCCGCTCGCGAGCTTCGTGATACCTGAGAGGACCATCAACCGGAAGACGAGCGCCCACACGAGCCACCGCACCGCCGTGGAGGGCGTGCGCTCGCGCGCCAGACTGGGCCGCAGCTCGGTGGGCGCGTACAGCACCGCCAGGAGCCCCGTCTCGAGCAGCAGCCCGTCCCACTGGAACCAGAGGAAGGTCTGGCCGACCACGGCGAGCGACAGGTAGCAGAGCCAGAGGAGGAGGAGGACCGGGGCCTGGGCGACCCCCGCCACGAGCAGCAGGGCCAGCCCCGCCCCAGCCCAGCCCAGCGCGCGCAGCATCCCATCGCTCGCGCCCAGCCAGCAGAGCGTGGGGAACAGCCGGTAGGCGGCGCTTCCGTAGGCAGCGTGCGCCCGCTGGAGGAACCCGCCCGCCGGGAGGATGCCGTGCTCTCCCACGAGGCCCGTGATTTGCAGCGCCAGCGAGACAAAGGCGACGAAGTAGATTACGCCGAGCAGGCGGAGGAACAGCCAGCGCGAGAGTACGTAGGTCGGGTGGCCGGCACGCGTGGCCAAACCCTTCGTGATGTCGGTCGTTGTGCCCTCGCGGCGAAAAGAGTAATAATGATGGAGAACCGTGCAATGCCTTCCGGTGTAGCACCTGTCCAACAGACCCCGTTGTCGACGCCCGACACCTGTGACCCACGTCACGCCAGTCCTGGCAGGAGGTTGAGAACGATGACCCGTAATTGCCGTCGCCTTGTGCGCGGCGCATGGCTCCCGCTCGCGCTCCTCGTCGCCGCAGGGTGCAAACAGGGGCCGTCCCCCGAGGTACAGGCGCGCATCGACAGCCTGTCCCAGGCGTCGTCCCAACGCGACCGGTTGATGCAGGAGGTCGCGGAGAACACCCGCCTCGTGAGCGAGATCAGCCGCGAGCTCGCCAGGGTGAACGTCCCGGCGCGAGCGCTCAAGGTGTCCGGCGAGTCACCGCTGCGCGCATCGCGCGACACGCTCATCCAGAAAATCCGTTACATGACCACGCGGGTGAAGGACCTGGAGCCGCGGCTCAAGGCGAGCGAGCAGCGTATCAAGGATCTCACCAGCCTTTCCGACAGCCTGCGGAACGAGCTGGCGTCGACGATGCAGAACCTCCAGGGCGTGATCGACAATCAGAAGGAGACGATCGACGCGCTCACGCTCCAGGTGGAGACGCTCACCGCGGAAAACTCGGCGCTCCGGGATACGCTCGAGAACATGTCCACGATCTCGAACACGGTCTACTACGTGGTGGGCACCAAGGACGAGCTCGAGCAGAAGGGGATCATCCAGGAGGAGGGCGGTGCCCGGTTCCTCTTCGTCCTGTGGAAGAGCGGGAAGACACTCGTGCCGGCTCGCAACCTCGATCCGGGCGTATTCACGGTAGCGGACCGGCGTCACTTTACCGAGCTGCCGCTGCCCGCGTCCGACAAGGAGTACCGGATCGTGTCGCGCCAGGACACCTCGGCGCTCGAGACGCCGCCGGACCACGACGGCAAGATCAGTGGACACGCGGTGAAGATCGCGGACCCGGCCAAGTTCTGGGCCAACTCGAAATACCTCATCATCGTCGAAGGCTGAGCGCAACTCCAGGGGGGGCTCGCGGCGCTTGACCGGGAACATCCGGGCCGCTAGCCTCCCCCTTGTTATCCATTTCGCGAGAGGCCCCGGTCTCTTGAGCCCGGACCGGTCGACCTGTAACGGGGCGGCACCAGTTTTGTGGCTGGTTCGGTCGCCCGAGCGTGCGTTGGGTCACAGGGAAACACCGCCACGAGAGGCGCCCGGGGGCGCGGGAATTGCGCTTGCCCGCCGACGCGCCCGCACGAACTGACCAAGAAGGGGGGCTCATGCACGGAGTGATCAGGCGGTATCGGGTGAGGCTGGGCACGGTGGAGCAGGCAGCCCACTACGCGGAGAAGGGATTCCTGCCCATCGTCCGCGACATCCCGGGCTTCGTCTCCTGCCACCTGCTGGATGCGGGGAACGACATCATGACCTGCATCGCGCTATTCGAGACCGCGCAAGGGGCTGAGGCGGGGGTGCGCGCGTCACGCGACTGGTTCCGCGACGAATGGTCGTCGTTCCGGCCGGTCCCGCCGGACCTGACCATCGGCGAGGTCCTGGCCCGTGCCACGGCTGATCGGCGTGCGGCAGACCGCCGCCAGCTTGCCCTGGTGGGCGCCGCGACCTGGAGCGGTCCCGAGCGCCGGATGAACGGCGACCGCCGGATCGAGGCTCCGAGCTGGGCCGAAGCGGGCTAGCGCCTTAAGCCCCTAGTCCCCGAAAGGCTTCGTACAGGTCGTCGAGCACGGCTGCGCCGCGCTCGACGCGTGCGTCGTCGCCCGTGTGCCGGCGCACGACGCCGGCGATCATCCGCTCCAGCCCGGCGGTCTCGCTGCGCCCGAACTTTCCGTCCTTACAATCGATGTCGTGCACCAACTCCCCGATGACGGCCACCCCCGGGTCGCTGAGCCCGAACCGCGCCACCAGCGTCTCGAAGGTGCAGCGGTCGCCCTCGTGCGTGTACTCGGCCTCGAACATGTCGAAGCGCAGCTCGTCCGCGGCGGTGCGGGCATCCTGGGCCGCGATGAACCGGAACCGAGCCTTCGGGTCGATGAAGCGGCGGATGAGCCAGGCGCTGGCGATTCGGTCCACGTGCACGCCGCTGCGGGTCACCCAGGTGCGCCCGTGCACCGGGCGCGGGGGCCGGGCAGCGGCCGTTCGGGGCCGGCCGCCCGTCTTGTGGCGGTCGCGCGCCCGGCTCAGCGCCGCCTCCGCCGCCCGGCGCCCGGGCGCGCCGAAGTGATCGAGCGCCACTATCTCCGCGAGCCGGCGCTCGAGGCGCGCGACCCCTCCTGACGACTCGCGCTCATCCCCACCCTCCCGTGCGACCTCCGCCGCCGCGCGGGCCAGCTCCCCGTACTCGGCGTCGCGCTGCGCTCGGAACAGCGCCTCGATTTGCCCGTCCGACAGGCCGTCCACGAACGCCGCCTGGCAGACGGATGCCTCGCCGCCCCCGGCCACGATTTCCCGGCGCAGCCATTGAAAGTCTTCGCCGGCTTGCTCGGTGTGGGGCAGGACATAGACGGAATTCTTGATCGCCACCGCGCCGATCCGCTGGAGCCGGCGCCAGATCTTCACCCTGAAATAGTCGGGCTTGGGCGGGAGCTGATGGATGAGGAGCAGCCAGCGCCCTCCCGGAGTCTCCGGGGATGCACGCTTCCCCGACGGGTCGCCGCCCGCACGCCGTGCGGTCACCACAGGTTGCGCATAGCGGAGCCCGCGGCCCGACGCGCTCGACCGCTCCCCCCCCCCCTCACTGCCGGCTCGCGCGCGTCGGCGCCCAGGGCACCGGTCGCAGGGTTGAAGAAGTGCTCGCCGGCCACGGCCAGCGTGAGGGCTGCGACTTCCTGCTCGGAGAAATGGCGGCGCAACTCGGCGAGCACGGCGTCCGGAATCCCGCCTGCCCTGTCGGCGTAGCGCGACACCGCCTCGGTGAACGCGAGCGCGGCCCGCTCCCGTGACGAGAAAAGCGGGCTCGTGGCGTAGTGGCGCAGCGCCCCGAGCTCCGGGACCGGGAGAAACGCCTTGCGACACCGATGGAGGCCGTGCTCGATGCACCAGCGGCACCCCGACAGCTCGGCGGCGAGCTGCCGCACGAGCAGATCGACGCGGGGGTCGAGCGCCACCGCGCCCGCGATGTAACGGCCCATCCGCGCGTAGGACGGCAGGGCGGGTGGCCCCGGGAGTCGTACCGGTGGCGTCGCGGAGAGCGCCTTCCAGGTCCGAGCGAGCCATCGTAGTAGTATCATATTGATGATACAATTGTATCATCCGATGGCCGACCGGGCAACCCCCTTCCCCCTACTCCCGTCCCCGTATTTCTTGGCTTCCCATGTCGCTCTCCCGCGGCCTGCTGCTCCGCGCATCCCGGAGCGCCTGGCTCGCCCGGCAGCTGTCCGAGCGCGCCTTCTTCCGCCGCGCCGTCCGGCGGTTCATGCCTGGGGAAGACCTGGGCGCGGCGCTCGCCGCCGCCGCCGACCTCGCCCGGGACGGCATCGGCAGCGTGCTGACCCAGCTCGGCGAGCAGGTCACGGGTCGCGACGAGGCCGCCGCCGTGCGCGATCACTATCTGCGGGTGCTCGAGGATATCCGCCAGCGGCAGCTGCCCACGGAAATTTCCGTCAAGCTCACCCACCTGGGCCTCGACCTGAACCCCAAGGCGTGCCTCCAGGACCTGTTGGCGCTCGCGGCACGAGCGGCCACTGCCGGGTCTTTTCTGTGGATCGACATGGAGGAGTCGCGCTATGCGGATGCCACGCTGGAGCTGTTCGAGGCCGTCCGCGCCGCCCACACGGGCGTCGGCGTGTGTCTGCAGGCCTACCTGCGCCGCACGCCGGCCGACCTGGAAGCACTGCTGCCGCTCGCGCCCGCGATCCGCCTCGTGAAGGGCGCCTACAACGAGTCTCCGGACCTGGCGTTTCCGAAGAAGCGCGATGTGGACGCCGCCTACACGGTGCTTGCCGGGCGGCTGCTCGAGCGCGCCGCCCAAGGGGAGGCGCGTGCGGTGTTCGGGACGCACGATCTCGGCCTCATCGCGCGTCTACGCGATCGGGCCCTCGGGCTCGGCGCCGCCCCGGGGACGTACGAGGTACATATGCTCTACGGCATCCGCGCCGCCGAGCAGCGCGCGCTCCAGAGCGAAGGGGTGCCGGTGCGGGTCCTGATCAGCTACGGGACGCACTGGTTCCCGTGGTACATGCGGCGGCTCGCCGAGCGACCGGCGAATGTGTGGTTTGTGGTGCGCAATCTGTTCTAACCCCGGGGGAATGCGCGGGTAAACCCGCGGCTCGGCATGTGTCAGTGAACTGACGCCGCTCTGCCGCTTCAGCGGCAATGCCGAGTCGCGGCTTCAGCCGCGGACCGGGGCGGCTTGAGCCTGACAGGTGTTCCCGCGAGCTTTCCCGACATGACCGCCCGAACCTCCCCCTCCGTTCCTTCCGCCCACGCCGAGCTCGACCGCTGGCGCCGCGAGACCCCGGGATGCCGGGAGCGGATCCATCTCAACAACGCGGGCGCCGCGCTCATGCCGCAGGCGGTGCTCCAGGCGCTCACGGGGTTCCTAGAGCGCGAAGCCGCGATCGGCGGCTATGAAGCGGCCGACGAAGCAGAGCCCCGGGTGCGCGAGACGTACGAGCTGCTGGGGCGTCTGGTGGGTGGCGCGGCCAAGAACGTGGCCATCGTCGAGAACGCGACCGTGGCCTTCAGCCAGGCGGTGTCCGCGTTCGACTTCCGTCCCGGCGACCGCATCGTCACGACGCGTGCCGACTATCCCTCGAACCAGCTGACGTACCTGTCGCTCGCTCGCCGCGCGGGCGTCGAGACGGTGCGCGCGGACGACCTTCCCGAGGGCGGTGTCGATCCGGCGAGCGTGCGCCGGCTCGCGAGCCACCCCCGCACGCGCCTCGTTGCCCTGAGCTGGGTGCCGACCAACTCGGGGTTGGTGCAGGACGCGGGTGCGGTGGGTGAAGTGTGCGCGGAGCTGGGCGTGCCGTACCTGATCGACGGCTGTCAGGCCGTGGGACAGCTGGCGGTGGACGTCGCCACGCTGCGCTGCGATTTCCTGGCCGGCACGGGACGCAAGTTCCTGCGCGGCCCGCGCGGCATCGGCTTCCTCTATGTGTCCGACCGGATGCTCGAGCGCGGGGCGTTCCCCTTGTTTCTCGACATGCGGGGCGCGGACTGGACCGACCCCGACGCCTTCCGGCTCGCCGACGGCGCGCGCCGGTTCGAGAACTGGGAGTTCGCCTACGCGCTGGTGGCGGGTCTGGGCGCGGCGGCGCGCTACGCGCTCGCCGTGGGCTCAGACGGCCGCGACCGCGCACGCCGGCTCGCGGCTCTGCTGCGCCCGCGGCTCGCGGAGATCTCGGGGGTGCGGGTCCTCGATCGCGGGCGGGAGCAGTGCGCCATCGTGACTGTAGACGTGGCAGGCCGGGATGCGGCCGACCTCAAGCTGCGGCTCCGGCAGCGAGGTATAAACGCGAGCTCCGCCGACCGGAAGTCTGGGGTGCTCGACATGGACGAGAAGGGAGCCAGCACCGTGCTCCGCTTCTCACCTCACTACTACAACACGGAGGACGAGCTGGACGCCGCCGTCGCCGCGCTCGCCGAGCTCGCCCGCTCGTGAGCGTCGCGCGACCGGGCAAGATCATCGGGATCGGGCGGAACTATCGCGAGCACGCCGCCGAGCTCGGGAACCCGGTGCCCGCCAAACCGCTGCTGTTCCTCAAACCGCCCACGGCCGTCATCGGAGACGGCGCGGCGATCGTGCTGCCGCCGGAATCTGGACAAGTCGACTTCGAGGGCGAAATCGGCGTCGTCATCGGACGCCCGCTCCGGCGCGCGACGGAAAGCGAGGCGCGCGCCGGCATCGCCGGCATCACGTGCGTGAACGACGTTACTGCGCGGGACTTGCAGCGGACGGAGGAGCAGTGGACTCGGGCGAAAGGGTTCGACACGTTCTGCCCCATCGGGCCCCGGGTGGTGCCGGTGGACCCGCCGCGATTCGACGAGCTGGAGGTGTTCTCGCGTGTGAACGGCCATCAACGCCAGCACGGCCGGGCGCGCGATATGGTGTTTTCCATCCTCGCGCTGGTGTGCGTCGTCTCGCACGTCATGACCCTCGAGCCGGGGGACTTGATCGCCACCGGGACGCCCGCGGGCGTGGGTCCGCTCGCGCCCGGCGACGTGGTCGAAGTGGAGATCCCCGGGGTCGGTGTATTGCGGAATCCTGTGGTCCGAGAGGCGCGATGAAGCCGCGGAGCGTGACGCTTGTGGCGGTGCTGCTCGTCCCGCGGATCGTCCTAGGGGCGCAGGCCCCGAAGAGTCAGCACGCCACGGTGACCCAGCTCTTGGGCAGCACACAGGTAACGATCGTCTACAACCGGCCAAGCGCGCGGGGCCGGACGCTCTTCGGGAAGGGGGGAGTCGTGCCCTGGGGCAAGGTGTGGTGTCCCGGCGCCGACACGGCCACCACGATCGCACTGAGCGGGGACATGGTGGTCGGCGGGCAGCCGCTCGCCGGTGGGAAGTACAGCATCTGGGCGATCCCCGGCCCCGACGAGTGGACGCTGATACTCAGCCGGGCGGCGGACGTCTTTCACATCCCCTACCCTGGCGAGGCCCAGGACGCGCTGCGGCTCAAAGTGAAGCCACAGGTCGGTGCCGCACCGTTCATGGAATCGCTGGCGTTCTACTTTCCGGCCGCCGACCGAGACCGGGCGCTCCTGAACCTGCACTGGGGTGAGACGATCGTGCAGGTCCCGCTCGCAGTGAAGTAGCAGTCAACGCCCTCACCCTCCATCTCCCTCTCCCGGACCGAGCGGCCGCGCATTGCCCTCCGCCGTTGGGGCTTCCACGCCCGTGAGCCGCTCGAACCGCTCCTGGACCCGTCCCGCTTGCCGCTCGCTCTCCTCGAAGCGCTTCTGGGCGTTGGCGAGGTGCGCGCCGACCGTTTGGAACGCCGACCAGAACCCGTCGAACTGCTGGCGTAAGCCGCCCAGCTGCTCCTGAATCTCGCGCGCCTGCTGCTCCACCCGCATCCCTTTGAGTCCGTGGAGGATCACCAGGAGGTACGCGTAGAACGTGTGGGGCGATACGGGGATGACGCGCCGCCGCAGCGCGTGACCCAGGACGCTCTTCGCATCTCCCGGATCCTCCGCGCGCAGCACCGCCTCGTAATACACGTTCTCGGCGGGGATGTACATCAGCGCGAAGTCATAAGTGCCTTCGTCCGGACGGATGTACTTGTCGGCGATCTCGTCGATCCGCTCTTTGAGGGAGCGCGCGAAGGCGCGCGCCTCGCGCTCGGCCTCCGCGCCGGTCGCGCCGAGCAGCCGCTGGCACGCTTCGAGCGGGAACTTCGCATCTACGGGCACCAGGCGGTCGCCGAGCTTGAGGGCCGCGTCGACCCGCTCACCGGAGCGGAACACGTGCTGCATCTGGTAGTGGGAGGCCGGGAGGATCTGCCGTAGCAGCTCTTCGAGCCACACTTCGCCGATCGTGCCGCGCAGCTTCGGGACCTGGAGCAGCTGCTGCACCTCGGTCACCGCAGTGCCCATGGTCTCGAGGCGCTTCGTCGCCTCACCGAGCGCCCCGAGCCGCTCGTGCACATCGCGCAGCGCGCGCGTCTGGTCCGCGCTGCCCCGCAGGAGCAACAGGGCGAGCAGTACGACGAGGACGACGATCGCGATCGCGACCGCCGGAGACACGCTAGCGCAACCTAGTCATGGAGCCGGTAATCTACCCCTGGTAGGCGCGGATCCGCTCACCGTTTCCCGTCGCGCGCGCCTGGATCAGCGCGGCGCCGGCGTGCTCCAGGAGACGGTCGGGCGCGAGCGGTGTCGCGTGCAGGTCGGCGACGGCCTCATAGCCGGCACGGACGAACAGCGGCGGAATTCCCGCGGGTCTCGGGCCGGCCGTTTCGAGCGCCTGCGTGAGGCGTCGGGCCATCTGCACCGCCCCTTCGGGGGTGGTCGAGGGGGCGAGCACCGCGAACTCGCTCCGGCCGAGGCGGCCGATCGCGTCGGACGCGCGGCCGCGCGCCTGGAGGATCTCCCCGGCGTATGCGACCGCCACGGGTGGCGCCCCGAGCGGCGCGGGATGAGAGTCCGGCGACTCGAGCTCCACCGCGAGCGCCAGGCAGGCGACGGGCGCGTGACGGCGGAACGCGTCCGAGACGACCTCGCGGGCGCGCCGCTCGAGTCCGCGCATCGTGTACAACCCGCTCGCGGGCTCCACGGCGGCCTCCTCCAGGGCGCGATCCGTCTCGAGCTTGACGCGCACGAAGGCGTCGAGCTTCAGCGCCAGCTCCTCCGCGTTGACCACCAGGCTCAGGTAGTCCCACGCTCCGGCCTCGAGCGCCGCGAGCCGCTGCTGCTTGGTCGCCGGTGTCGACGTGATCATGAAAATCGGCGTGTGCCAGGAGACCGCCCGATTCTGGCGGAGGGCGCGGCACACCGCGATGCTGTCCAGGTCCTGGAGGTTCGCGTCCATGAGGACGACGTCGGGCCGCGCGGCGGGCGCCCGGTCCAGGAGCTCGCGCCCGCCTCCCACGGACACGACCCGATACCCCAGCGGCTCGAGCATGCTGTCGAGCGCCTGGTTGAGCCACGTGCCGGAGTTCGCGAGGAGCACGACGGGCGAACGGGTGAACGGCATGCGCGGAGGCAATGTCGTGCTCTCAGGGTCAGGGTACTGCAATCAATGTGCTGACGGCGCCCCGGCGGGAGAACCCGGCGAAACCCTAGCTGCCCCCGGGGAGAAGACCCGGGGGACCGTTGACGCCCGCGGGGATGAGTCGAGAGGTTCCGCCTATCGTCCTGGTCTCAAGAACGTCCCCATCCACCCCCGCCTCCTCGTCACCGGGGCCGCGCTCACGCTGCTCCTCGCCTCACGCGCCGCCGGGCAGCGCCTCGTCGCACGCTCCGCGCCCCTCCCGCTCCTCGAGCCCGGTCAGACGATCCGCGTGTGGACGGTGGAGCAGACGTCGCTCTTCGGCATGCCCGCGCCCTCCCTCCGGCAGGTGCGTCTCGCCGGGACGCTGACGGCGTACGATCCCCCGGACAGTCTGAGCCTCCGGCGGTCCGGTCTCCTGGTCGCACCATGGACGTCGCGCGAGCACATCGCCCGCTGGGAGAGCGTTTATCGAATCGACGTTCCAAACGGCCGTAACGTGCTCGGCGGCACGGCCGCAGGCGTCGTGAGCGCGTTTGGCGTCGGACTCATGGTCGGTTTCATCCAGCGGATATTCTGCGACGGCCCCGGGCCCTGCGGGCCCAGCGTGCTCACGCACAGCGCCCGTGCGGCTGTCGTCACGGTGCCGGTCGGTGCGGTGGTAGGGTTTCTGTCTACGCGTTGGAAGTCGGTGTATGCGAAGCGCGTCAGGGGGTGATCAGGCCCTCGCGGATGGCGTAGCGGACTAAGCCTGCCACATCGTGGATATTCAACTTCTTCATCACGCGCGCGCGGTGAAACTCGGCGGTCTTGGGGGTGATCCCGAGCAGCGCGGCGACCTGCTTGGTCGACTTGCCCTCGGCCACGAGCTGCACGACTTGCCGCTCACGGGAGGTCAACCGGCCGAGGTCGTCCGCCGCAGCGGCCCGGCACGCATCCACGACGGCCTGAGAGACGCCCGCCCCCACGTAGAACCCGCCGCGCGACACCTGCTGGATGGCCTGGGCGAGGTCCTCGCCCGCCTGGGTCTTGAGCACGAACCCCCGGACGCCGGCGCGGACCGCGTCCGTCACCAGGCGCTCCTGCTCGAGTGCCGTGAGCATCACGACCTGAATTCCGGGGCGCGCCTCGACGATCTGGCGCGCGGCATCGATGCCGTTCAGGAGCGGCATCATGATGTCGAGCACCGCGACGTCCGGCTCGAGCTGCCGCGCCAGCTCGACCGCCGCCCTGCCGTCTGACGCCTCGGCCACCACCTCGAGGCCGTCCCGCTCGAGCAGGGCGCGCACGCCTTGCCGCAGCACGATGTGATCGTCGGCCAGCACAACACGTAGCGACATCGTTCCTCCGCGGGTCCCGCGCTCCTCTATACGGAGCGACACGGCCCGGCGTCAAGCGGGCGGGCGTCACCGGAAACGGGAAGTACACGTCCGGTAGCGAGTTATCGGTTACTGTTCGGGTATGCCGTCTGAACCCTCGCGCCTCTCCAAGTCGCGTTATCTCTCCGGCCTGCAGTGTCACAAGCAGCTGTGGTGGCGGGTGCACGAGCCCGAGGCGCCGGAGCTGTCCCCGACGCCGGGGCAGCAGAACCTGTTCGCGCAAGGGAGGGAAGTCGGCGAGCGCGCGCGGGGTCACGTTCCCGGGGGCGAGCTGATCGATCTCCCGTTCTATGAGTACGACAACAAAGTGACCGCCACGCGCGAAGCCCTGAAACGTGACCTGCCGGCGATCTACGAGGCCTGGTTCCTCGCGGACCAGACCTACGTGGGGGTCGACATTCTGGAGCGCACGTCCCGGGGCTACACGGTGATCGAAGTGAAGGCGTCGAACCGCCGCAAGCCGGAGCACCTTCCCGATGCGGCCGTGCAGGTCCACGTGCTGCGGGGCGCGGGGCTCCAGGTAGAGCGCGCCGAGGTGATGCATCTCAACCCGGAATGCCGCTTCCCGGACCTAGCCGACCTGTTCGTGCGCGAGGACGTGACGGCGCTGGTCGAGGCCGCGCTCATCGGCGTGCCCGACGAGCTTGAGGCCCAGCAGCGGATGCTCGAGGGGCCGCTCCCCGACGTCCCCATCGGGGAGCACTGCACCACACCATATGATTGTCCGTTCATCGAGCGCTGCTGGCCCAAGCTCCCCGACCACCACGTCAGCAAGCTGTATCGCATCGAGCGCAAGCGGGCGCTCGAGCTCGAGGCTGACGGGTACGCGACGATCTACGATCTGCCGTCGGACCTGGAGCTCTCGGTGATCCACGCGCGCCAGGTGAAGGCGGTGCAGAGCGGGCGCATGGTCGTGGAGCCCACGCTCACGAAGGCGCTCGCCCAATTCACCTCGCCCCTCGCATTTCTCGACTTCGAGACGGTCAGCCTCGCGATCCCGCGCTGGCCTGGGTGCCGGCCGTGGCAGCAGGTGCCGGTGCAGTTCAGCGTGCATGCAGAGGAACGGGGCGGCGGTTTGGTGCATCATCAGTGGATCGCCGACGGGCCGGAGGATCCGCGGCCGGCACTCGCCGAGGCAGTGGTCGAGGCGTGCGCGGGGGCGCGCAAGGTCGTGGCGTATCATGCGAGCTTCGAGCGCGAGTGCATCAAGCGGCTGCGGGAGGCGGCGCCGCACCTGGCGAAGGAACTCGAGCGGATCGAGAAGCGCCTGGTGGACCTGTTGCCCGTGATCCGAAGGCATGTGTACCATCCGGACTTCGGGGGTGGATTCAGCATCAAGAAGACCCTCCCCGCGCTCGTGCCCGGGCTTTCGTATTCGGATCTGAAGGTGCAGGACGGCGAGGTGGCGACGGTGGAGCTGCAACGCCTGATGTTCCAGGGCGCGGAGATGCCCCTTGGGGAGCGCGCCACGCTGCGGGAAGCGTTGCTCCGCTACTGCGAGCGGGATACGTGGGCGATGGTGAAGCTGCTGGAGAAGCTCAGGGGGCTAGTGGCGGATCAGCTCTCCCTGTTCTGACCCGGCTTCTCGGTACGGGCTACCTGGGACTCGAGCTCGTTGAGCGCCGATCGCACGGCGCTCGCGTGGCCCCGCTCGGTGCTGCGGTATACGTCTTGAGTGCTGCTGCCCCGAACCACGCGATACTCGCGGGCGCCGACAGCGGTGACGCTGGCGTATTCGCGCACGTCCCACAGGTCCTTCCCGCGGCACCGCGGGTAGCACTCTCCCACGTGGGACAGCTCTTCGGATGTAAGAATCGCGCCCTGCAGCTCCACGTGGGCGCGTAGCAGACTCGGGAATTCGCTGGACTCGATGCTCATGTGATGGCCTCCAACCCCTGCAACCTCTGGAACCTCGGCCACCACGCACCGGCGCCGGCATTAAACTGCGGATACTACATACCTCACACTAGCCGCGGGGAGGCTCAGCGGCAAGGTCGTTCTTCGCCGCCGCGAAATCCTCCGGCGTATCCACGTCTGTGAGCAACGTCACCGGTCGATCCACGTACATCGCTTCGTGCTTGTGCGCCTGCACCACCGCCTTGCCGCACCCCTCCCCCGTCCACGCGAGCAGC
>WNGA01001988.1_pt1 | contig 31264 bp, 22 predicted proteins | sample 5400061 | NCBI WGS metagenome assembly WNGA01 (sample SAMN13153366, study PRJNA577476) | soil metagenome | isolation source: 100 cm soil or saprolite under grassland replicate 2 | place: USA:California | collected 2016-06-15 | reverse complement strand
CGAAGCACGGCGCCCGTCCGCTTGCTTGGCGCTCGTCGGACGAAGGGATGCGGCGCCCCGCCGGCACGTAGCGCAGGCGCTCGTCGGACGAAGGGATGCGGCGCCCCGCCGCCGCGCAACCTCTAGACGTACGCAATCGCCGCGACAGTCAGCTCGCGGGTGCCGGCGTGCCACCGGACCATGACGGTGTCGCCAGTCGTCTTGCCCAGCAACGCGCGTCCGACGGGAGACTGCCACGAGATGTCGCCGCTCGAGCCGTCGGTCTCGTCGACGCCGACGATCCGGTAAGTCGCCGACTCGCCGTCCTCGTTTTCCACGGTGACCGTGGCGCCGAAGAACACCCGATCGCGGCGGGGCTGGGTGGACGGATCGACGATCTGCACGTCGTCGAGGCGTTTGGATAGAAACCGCAGCCGCCGGTCGATGTCGCGGAGTTGCCGCTTGCGGTAGATGTACTCGGCGTTCTCGGAGCGGTCGCCCTCAGCGGCGGCGTCGGACAGGGCGGCCACCACCTCGGGGCGCTTCTTGGTGTGCAGGAAAGTCAGCTCGTCCGCCAGCCGCCGGAAGCCGGCGGGCGTGATGTAATTCGTCTCCTTCTTCTCGGCGGGCGGCTTGGCGGTGCGTCGTGGCACGGCCCCAGGGTAGCAGGCTCTGTCGTGTTCGGGACCCTGGACGGGTCCCGCGCCCCCATGAGTGCCACGCGGCGAAGCCGCGCAGCGCTCGACGCGCGCATGGTATAGCTTCGCGCTGGCATGGCAGATCGCAAGATCGCGGTCCTGACGAGCGGCGGCGACGCGCCGGGCATGAACGCGGCGGTTCGCGCGGTGACACGTACCGCGCTCGAGAAGGGCTGGGAGGTGTTCGGGGTACGGCATGGGTTCGCGGGGCTGGTGGACAACCAGCTCGATCACCTGGGCGCCCGTGACGTGGGCGGCATCTTGCAGCGCGGTGGGACGGTGCTTGGCAGCGCGCGGCTGCCGACGTTCGCCGAGGAGGCGGTGCGCGCGCAGGCGCTCGGAAATCTGCGCGCGCGTGGCATCGACGGGCTGGTGGTGATCGGGGGCAACGGTTCACAGACCGGCGGCATGGCGCTGTCGAAGATGGGGCTCGACGTCGTCGGGGTGGCTTCCACGATTGACAACGACCTCGCGGCAACCGACATCACGATCGGCGTCGACACCGCGCTCAACATCGCGCTCGAGGCGATCGACCGCCTGCGCGTCACCGCGTCGTCGCACAAGCGCGCGTTCCTGGTCGAGGTGATGGGGCGCAATTGTGGCTACCTGGCGCTGATGGCCGGCATCGCGGGCGGCGCGGAGTCGGTCGTGATCCCGGAGGCGGACGTCGACCCGGAGGTGATCGCCCGCGATCTGCACGGTGCGTACGAGCGCGGCAAGGCCCACGCGCTGGTGGTCGTCGCGGAGGGCGCCAAATACAATGCGGTCCGCCTCGGCGAGCACTTCAAGCAGCACAAAGGCCGGCTCGGCTTCGATCTGCGCGTGACCACGCTCGGGCACGTTCAGCGCGGTGGCACGCCGAGCGCGTTCGACCGGTTGCTGGCGACGCGGTTCGCGGCCCACGCGGTGGAGTGCCTGGCGCGTGGCGAGCACGGCTGCATGGTCGGCCTTCTCAAGGGCGAGGTGACCGCGACCGCGTACGAGCTGGTGGTCAGCAAGACCAAGCCGCTCGACCTCGATCTGCTCCGGCTCCAGAAGGTGCTCGCCCTGTGATCGATCGTCTGAGCGAGCGCCAGATGGCGCTGCTCGTGATCCTCGGTGGCCTCCTGCTCTACGTTCCGTTCGCCGGCAGCTATGGCCTGTGGGATCCGTGGGAGACCCATTACGCCGAGGTCGCGCGCCAGATGACCCATCGCGGGGACTTCATCAGTTTGTGGTGGCCGGGATCGCCACGCGACCCCGAGGTGTTCTGGTCCAAGCCGGTGCTGTCGTTCTGGCTCATGAGCCTGGCGATGCACGTGTTCGGCGTCGGGCTGCCGAGCGGCGTGGCGGGCGAGATGGCGCTCGGCCATCGCGCCGAGTGGGCGGCGCGGCTGCCGTTCTGCGTGATGGGCGTGCTGGGCATCTTCGCCGTGTACCTGGTGACGGCGCGGTTCGTGTCGCGGCGGGCGGGGCTGTTCGCGGCGGTCGCGCTGGCGACGGCTCCCATGTACAGCCTGGTCGCGCGCCAGGCGATGACGGACATGGCGTTCGTGGGTCCGATGTCGATGGCGCTGGCGCTGGGCGCGTTCGCCCTGTTCGATGACGAGGACACGCCGCTGCCGCGGCGAGGGCAGGGCCGGCTCAGCTGGCCGCACCATCCGCTGTTCTACGGGACGGCGGCGGCGCTGGCGGTGACGGTGTTGCCACAGCTGGTGGTCAACTCGCTGCAGTTGCGCGTCGTCATCCCGTGGGGCGGTCGCGACTTCAAGATGTACGGCGTGATCGCGATGATTCCGTATTACCTCGGGTTCGCGCTCGTGACTTGGCTGGTCGCGCGCACGCGGACGAAGGCGCCGTTCTATCTCTATCTCGCGTCGATTCTGTGCGCGCTGTCGGTGCTGGCCAAGGGGCTGGCGGGGCTGGGACTGCCGGTGGTCGTGTTCGGGGCGTACCTGGTGTTCACGCGCGGCTGGCGCCGGCTGGCCCGGCCGCAGATGCTCTACGCGCTGGTGGTGGCGTTGCTGGTTTGCGCGCTGGTCGGCGTGCCCTGGCACCACGCGATGTTGATCCGGCATGGGCCGCCGTTCTGGAGCGAGCTGTTCGGTGACAACCACTGGCGGCGGATGGTGATCGGCCGCCACGGTGATCGCGGCACGTTCGAGTACTTCGTGCGCGAGCTCGGGTACGGGGTGTGGCCACTGGTCGGGCTGGCGCCCGCGGCGCTCGGGTGGGCGGCGATGCGGCGGCCGGACGCGCGCGGCGGCGATGCGGCGGGCGAAGCCGCGGAGGCGCGCAAGCAGGGCGTGGTGTGGCTGGGCGCGATCTGGGCGGTGGCCGCGTACGCGGTGGTATCGATGTCGATGACCAAGTTCCACCACTACGTGCTGCCGGCGATCCCGGGACTGGCGATCGTCATCGGCGCGTTCGTCGACGACCTGTGCGCACGGCGGGCGTGGCGGCGGGCGCTGGTCACTGCGCTCACCGGCGTACCGCTGATCGCGCTCGTCGCCTACGACTTCGCCGCGACCAAGAGCGGCACCCAGCGCTTGCTGTGGTTGTTCTCGTACGACTACGTTCACAACAAGAACGGCCGGCCGTGGCCGGACAAGCTGGACTTCTCGGGCGGCGTGATCGCGTTCGCGGTGGTGTTCTCGTTGCTGCTGGCGGCGATCGCGTGGCCGCGGATCCGGCGCTGGGCGGTGGTCGGGTTCGGCGGCGCCGCGATCGCGTTCACGTTCTTCCTGCTCGACGGGTTCATGCCCAAGGTCGCGACGTCGTGGTCGCAGAAGGGGCCGATCGCGGCCTACTACCGGCATCGCGCCTCGCCCGAGGAGCGGCTGGTGGCGTACCAGCTCTACTGGCGAGGCGAGACATTCTACACGTCGAACGAGATCTACGAGGGTCCGCCCGAGCAGCGGACCGTGTTCGATCAGGACGGTGCGGACGACAAGCTCAAGTTGTGGATCGAGCACCACCGGGGCCGGCGGACGTTCTTCTTGTTCGAACGGTTCCAGCAGCAGCGCGTGCAGGCGCTGCTGCCACCCGAATCGAAGGCGTCGTTCCGCGTGCTCGACGACCAAAACAACAAGTTCTTCCTCGCGCAGGCTGATTTGTAGCGATGGCCGAGGAGGTCGAGCGTAGGCGGGAGCGTTTCGTGGAGGCGGGTGGCGTGCTGCCCAGATCGGCGGCGGATCGGGCGCTGCTCGAGGCGATCCTCGCGAGCGGGGATTTCTTGCCCGAGCTGCTGGGGGCGGAGCCGGCCGGGTTCGCGGCGCTGGCGGCGGATCCCTGGCTGCGGCGCTACAAGCCGGCGGCGATCATGGCACGCGAGGTGCGCGCGGCGGTCGCGGGCGCGGATGGGCTGCGCGAGCTGCAGTGCCGGCTCCGGCGGGTGCGGCGGGCCGAGATGTTGCGGATGGGCGCGCGCGAGCTCGGCTGGGGAACCACCGAGGAGGTCGCGCGCGAGCTGTCGGCGTTCGCCGACGCGTGCCTAGAGGCCGCGGTTGCGATCTGCGACGCCGAGCTGGCGCGCGAGCTGGGCGAGCCGCGCGAGGAGTCGGGTGCCCGCGCGCGGTTCGTGGTGATGGCGATGGGCAAGCTCGGGGGCGAGGAGCTGAACTTCTCCTCGGACATCGACGTCTGTTACTTTTACTCGAGCGACGCGGGGGAGGCGGCGCTGCCGGGCCGGGAGCCGCGCTCGCTGCACCACTACCACGCGGAGCTGTCCCGGCGGGTGAGCGCCGCGATCGAGGAAGCGACCGAGGACGGAACGGTGTTCCGCGTCGACCTGCGGCTCCGCCCCGAAGGACGCAACGGTCCGGTGTGCAATTCGCTTGCCGCCGCCGAGAGCTATTACGAGACGTTCGGCCGGACCTGGGAGCGACAGGCATGGCTGCGTGCACGGCCGGCGGCGGGCGATCTCGCGCTCGGTGAGGAACTGCTCGACATCCTCGGCCCGTTCATTTACCGGCGCCACGTCGATGCCGCGCTGGTGGAGGAGGTGCGCGGATTGCGCGCGCTGTTCCGCGATCCGGCGGACGCGGGCGACGCGTTCGGCGACGCCGGCTTCGACGTCAAGCTGGGCTCGGGCGGCATCCGCGACGTGGAGATGGTCGTGCAGGCGTTGCAGCTCTTGCACGCGGGCAAGCGGCCCGAGCTGCGCGAGCGCAACACGCCCAAGGCGTTGCCGCGGTTGGTGGTGGCCGGGCTGCTCGGGGATCGCGAGGCGTGGACGCTGCTGTCGGCGTACCGGTTCTGGCGGCGGCTCGAGCACCGCGTGCAGGTCGCGACCGGGGCGCAGCGTCATCGGCTGCCGGGCGACGACGCCGACCGCGCGCGGTTCGCCGAGGGCCTCGGCTTCGCTTCGCTGGCGGCGTTCGACGCCGAGGTCGCGGCCAAGCGCGCGGCGGTCGAGGCGATCGCCGCCACGCTGGGCGCGCCCGCGGATTCGTCGAAGCTCGAGGCGGCGCGCCTCTTGGATCCGGTCCGCGCCCGCGAGCAGGTCGAGACGCTCGCCGGCGCGGCCGGATTCCGCGAGCCGGCCGCCGCCGCCGACACGTTGGAGCTGCTGGGGGCGCGGCTGCCGCCTAGTTTCCTGGAAGAGGCGATCGCGTCGCCCGACCCGGATCGCGCGCTCGTGCACTTCCGCGATCTCGTGTGGCGCGGGTCGAGCGCGCTGCTCGCGCTGCTGCGCGACGAGCCGGTCCTATTGCGAATGCTGGCGACGCTGTTCGGGACCAGCGACCGGCTCGCCGATTTGCTGGTGTCTCATCCGGCGACCTGGGACACATTCCTGGGCGGCCTCGGCGTCGAGACCCGATCGCTGGCGGAGCTGGGCGCGCTCGCGGCGCGCGTCATCGCCGGCGATCCGGACGAGGAGACCCAGCTCCGAGCGTTGCGCCGGATGCAGGCCGAGGAGACGCTGCGGATCGGCATGCACGACGTCGCCGGCGCGTTGGAGGCGGGCGCGGTCAGCCGGCAGCTCACCGATCTCGCCGAGGTGTGCCTGGCCGCGAGCGTGGAGGCGGTGAAGCCTTCGCTGGTCGCGCGCTGGGGACAGCCGCGCACGGGGCTCACGGTGCTGGGGCTCGGCAGCCTGGGTGCGCACGAGATGCGCTACGGCTCGGACCTCGACCTCGTGTTTCTGTACGGCGCCGACGGGGAGACGGCGACCGGCGTCGATCACCGCGAGTGGGCGGCGCGGGCGTCGCAGCGCCTGATCGCCGCGATGGAGACCATGCTCGAGGAGGGGCGGCTCTATCAGGTCGACACGCGGCTGCGGCCGTCGGGGGAGCAGGGGCTGCTGGTGACGTCGTGGAGCGCGTTCGAGCGCTACCACGCTGAGGACGCCGCCTCGTGGGAGCGGGTGGCGCTCCTGCGCGCGCGCATCGTCTACAGCGACGAGCCCGCCGACACCCAGGCGGCGCGGCGCGAGCTGCTGGCCGCGATCGCCTTCGACCGTCGCGTCGACCAGGCGAAGTTCCGGGCTGACCTGCGCGCCATGCGCGGGCGGGTCGAGCAGGAGCGTGGCCGGGTTCCCGCGGGCTCGCGCCACCTGCGCTTCGATCCAGGCGGCATCATGGACCTCGAGTTCCTGGTCGCCCTCGGGCAGCTGCAACACCCCGCCGACCCGGGCGTGCGCACGACCGGGACCGCGGTCGCACTCGCGCGGCTCTGCGAGCTCGGCTGGCCGACGACGCTGGCAGAGGATCATGCGTTCTTGCGCCGGGTCGCGCTCCGGTTGCGGCTGCTGCTCGACCGCCCCGAGGATGTGGTGTCGCCGCGCGACTTGCCGATCCTCGCGCGCAGCCTGGGCGTGGACACGAACGCGCTCGCGGCCGAGATCGACGAACGCATGGCGCGGGTGCGCGCTAGGTTCGATGAAACGCTTTGACGTCCGTCGGTTTTGGCGCGTGCGCTCACGAAACACAGGCGCGCCGATCCTGGACGCCCCGACGACGTGCCGTATGTTCCCCGTCGGAGGTGACGCATGACCCAGCGGATGAAGAAAAACCTGAGCGCGGTTCTCGTCCTGGCGGCCGTCGCCGGGGTCTCGTACGCGGCCGGTGCGGCCAAGGGCAAGCAGGCCGTCATCACGCCGATGAGCGACATCAAGTTCGAACCCTACGCGCCCGGCAGCCCATTGTCGGCGGCGGCGCTGTGGGGCGATCGCACGAAGCCGGGAGAGTACGGCATGCTGCTCAAGATGCCGGCTGGTTTCGAGGCCGGCTTCCACAGCCACACCGCCGACTATTACGCCGAGCTGATCCAGGGCGGGTGGGTGCACAGCATCGAAGGCGACACCTCCGCGGCTAAGGTGCTTTCACCGGGCTCGTACGTGTTTCAGCCCGGCAAACAGAACCACAACGATCAGTGCAAGCCGGGAGCCGACTGCATCGTCTTCATTCACCAGCACGCCAAGGGCGACTTCATTCCCGCCAAGCCCGCCAAGGAAGCAGCCGCGCCCGCGAAGTAGAGTTGATCGAAGCGGGCTTTGCGTTTCAGCGACGGCTGCGGTATCGGGCGACCGTCGTGGCGGGCGGGTTGATACGCAGGACGCCCGCGTCGGCGTCGACGACCAGGAGATCGTCGGGGCGCAGCCAGGAAAACACGCCGCTCACGGACGCGAGCAAGGGTCGTCCGGCCGCACGCACGACCGCGGCCGGCGCGGCGTCGTCGCCGACCGCGCTGTCGACCACGAATGCGGAGGCGCCCGCGGCGAGCGCGGCAAGCGTCGAGAACAAGCGCAGCTCTTCACTGACCACGATCGCCCCGGCGCGGATGAGCGGCCGGCGGCCGGTGGTGGCGCCGAACGCGAGCACGCAGAGGTCCTCGATCTCGGCCGCACGATCGCCGAGCACCTCGAGCGAGGCGGCGTTTTCGGCCCCGCCGGCGAACGGCACGCGCGCATACGCTCGCGCCAGCTCGGAGAGCGCCTTGAGCGGCGCGGTTGACGCACACGCGGCGGCGAGCTTCTCGCGGAAGCGGCGGTCGTCGAGGATGAGGGCGAGGTTGGCGATGTCGCTGGCGGCGCGGCCACGCATCGCCACGACGGCGCGCCGCAGGTCGGTCTCCAACCGCCGCAGAAGATCGTCGAGTCCCGGCGCAGCGGTCGACGCGCCGGGTAGCGCGGTCGCGCGCGCAAGCGCCGCCAGCGTGGGCAACATCTCGGCCTGACCCATCGCGGTGCCGGCGGAGACCGCTGTCCCCTCGAGCCGCACGGCGCGCGAATCGGGCGGCCCAACACGCCGGCCGTGGGCCTCTGCGCGTTCGAGCGCGTGGCTGATGACCGCGGCCAGCGCGGTGGCAAGCACCACCTCCTCGCTGGTGAATGCGCGTTGCGTTTCTCTCTGCAGAACGAGCACGCCCGCGGCGGCGCCAGCGCGCAAGACTGGGACGGCGAGCAGGGCAGGGAAGCGCTCCTCCCCCAGGCCCGCGATGTACTTGAAGTGCTCATCGCGTGCGGCCGTCGCGACCGAGACGGGGCGCAGTCGCTCGGCGGCGAAGCCGGTGATGCCCTCGCCCGCGCGCAGGTGGACGCGCCCGAGCGCCTCGGGCGGGAAGCCGACGTTGCCGCGCATCGTGAACCGCGTTCCGTCGGGGCCGCTTTCGCGGACGTAGACCGACGCGACGTCGGCGCGCGCGATCGCGGCGATGTCGACGCACATCGCGGTCAGCACGTCGCCGAGCGGCTCCTCGCGGTCGCCGAGCGCGATCAGGCGAAAGATGCCGTCGAGCGAACGGTCGCCGGCATCGTGGACTTGGAAGCTGAAGGTCTCGTCGCTTCGTCGGGCCATGGACGATCTCCAGCGTTGACGGTACGCCGGTTTGTGTTTCCGGCGCTTTTCGGGCAGGAAAATTGTTCGTACCCACACGCGGCCCCGCACGGACGCCGGGGTGTGTTTACACAGAATGGACACGGCCGAAACCCCCGTTGACTGCTGGGGTGCTTGATATGGAAGCATGACGGTCGCCTCCGCGGGCGAGACCAAGCCCGACCCCGAGACTGAGGCTCGGCAGGGAGATCGGTCCGCGACACCCCGGGCCGCATCGGCCCTCGGGCGCCGCTCCAGCCTGCACATCGGCGAGTTCCGGGCCGCGGTCGAGGCCCACCTGCTACACACGTGCGCCAAGGAGATCCGCGACGCCTCGGCGCTCGATTTCTATCAGGCGTTCGCGCACACGGTCCGCGATCGGCTCGTGCACCGCTGGCTCGCGACCCAGCGCACGCACGTCGAGGAGGACGTCAAGCGGGTCTGTTACTTCTCGTCCGAGTTCCTGACCGGGCGGAGCCTCGGCCTTTGCCTCATGAACATGAACCTGCACGAGGCGGCGGTGGGGCTCGCCGCCGATTACGGGTTCGATCTCGGCGAGATCCTCGAACGCGAAGGTGACCCCGGCCTCGGCAACGGCGGCCTGGGTCGGCTCGCGGCCTGTTTCATGGACTCGCTCGCGACCCTGGAGCTGCCCGCGATCGGGTACGGCATCCGTTACGACTTCGGAATGTTCGAGCAGAAGATCGAGGGCGGCCGTCAGCTCGAGCAGCACGACAACTGGCTGCAGCTCGGCAACGCGTGGGAGCTGCCGCGGCACGAAGACGCCCAGACCGTTCGCTTCGGCGGTCACGTGGTCATGACCCACGACCGCCAGCAGGATGGCCAAGCTCGGCTGCGCGCCGACTGGGTCGACACGCGCTCCGTCATCGGCGTGCCCTACGACTCGTTCATCGTCGGCCACCGCACCGACACTGCGAACACCCTGCGGCTGTGGTCGGCGCGCGCGACCCGCGACTTCGACCTGCAATTCTTCAACGAGGGCGACTTCCGTCGCGCGGTCGAGGAGAAGATCGACACCGAGAACATCTCCAAGGTCCTGTATCCGAACGACCAGAGCGAGGAGGGCAAGGCGCTGCGGCTCAAGCAGCAGTACTTCTTCGTCGCCTGCTCGATTGCGGACATCGTCCGGCGGTTCAAGCGCCGGCACACCGACTTCGACACGTTCGCCGACAAGTTCGCGATCCAGCTCAACGACACTCACCCGTCGATCGCGGTCGCCGAGCTGATGCGCGTGCTGATCGACGACGAGGGCCTCGACTGGGACCGCGCCTGGGGGATCACGGAGCGCGCGATCGCCTACACCAACCACACGCTCCTGCCGGAGGCGCTCGAGCGCTGGTCGGTGGCGCTGTTCGAGCGCCTCCTGCCCCGGCACCTGCAGATCATCTACGAGATCAACCAGCGCTTCCTGTGGCAGGTGCAGCGGCGTTGGCCGGGCGACGACGCCCGCCTGGAGCGCATGTCGATCATCGAGGAGGGCGGCCGCAAGCAGGTGCGGATGGCCCACCTCGCCACCGTAGGGAGCCACAGCATCAACGGCGTCGCCGAGCTGCATTCGGAGCTGATCAAGACGCAGCTCTTGCCCGACTTCCACGCGCTTTGGCCGGAGCGCTTCAACAACAAGACCAACGGGGTGACGCCGCGCCGCTGGCTCTTGCACGCGAACCCACGGCTCACCGGCCTGCTCAATGCGTATTTAGGTTCGTCATGGATCGACCGGCCCGAGCTGTCGCGCCTCGAGGCGCTGGTCCGCCTGCGCGATGACGAGGACTTTCTCGACGGCCTGCGCACGGTCAAGCAGACCAACAAGCGAGACCTGGTCGAGCTCACCCGCCGCCGCCTGCGCATCGACCTGCCGCCCGAGGCGATGTTCGTGGTGCAGGTGAAGCGCTTCCACGAGTACAAGCGGCAGCTCTTGGCATGTCTGCAGATTGTCGCGCACTACCTCGCGCTCAAGCGCGACCCCGGCGTCGCGGTGGTCCCGCGCGCCTACATCTTCGCGGGGAAGGCCGCGCCCGGCTACCTGATGGCCAAGCTGCACATCCAGTTGCTCAACGACGTCGCCGCCGTGGTCGCCACCGACCCCGACGTGCGCGGGCGGCTGGCGATGGCCTTCATCCCCAACTACGGCGTCTCGCTGGCGCAGGCGATCATCCCATCGGCCGACCTGTCGGTGCAGATCTCGACCGCGGGCAAAGAAGCCTCCGGGACCAGCAACATGAAGTTCGCGCTCAACGGTGCGCTCACCATCGGAACGCTCGACGGCGCGAACGTCGAGATCCGCGACGCCGTCGGCCACGACAACTTCTTCCTGTTCGGGCTGACGACCGCCGAGGTCCAGGCCCGGCGTGCGGCCGGGTACGACCCCCAGGCGGCGATCGCGGCCAGCCCGGCGCTGCAGGAGGTGCTCGCGCTGCTCGGGTCGGGGTTCTTCAGCCTCGGAGACCGTGACCGCTACCGGCCGATCGTCGACAGCCTCCGCCACGGCGACCCGTATATGGTGTGCGCGGACTTCGACGCGTACGTCGCGTGCGAGGCGCGCGCGGCGGCTGCGTTCCAGGACGGCTACGGCTGGGCGCGGATGGTGCTGCACAACATCGCCGGTGGCAGCCGGTTCTCGAGCGATGCCACCATCCGCCGTTATGCGGCCGAGATCTGGGGCCTCGCCCCGGTGAAGACCAACCTCGGACTGCTCGAGTCCGGCCTGTAACCCGCGTCGAATCGTTACCCGTCGCAGAACTGTTGCGCTCAAGCAACGGAGTTTTCTCTCTGTGGAAACGCGACCTTGACCGTTTACCTGAGACGCTAGGGAGCGAGGTAGCCGTGGATCCCACTGTCGGAGAGCTGAGCAAGGGCCTCGCCGAGACCAAGCAGCTCGTGCTGTCGGGCCAAACCGCGCTGAACATCGTGTGGACCCTGGTCACCGGGTTTCTGGTCATGTTCATGCAGGCGGGGTTCGCGCTGGTCGAGACCGGGCTCACCCGGGCGAAGAACGTCGCGCACACGATGGGGATGAATTTCCTCGTCTACAGCATCGGCGTGATCGGTTTCTGGGCGGTGGGGTTCGGGCTGCAGATGGGCGGGGTGGGGGCGCTGTCGACGTTCGGCAACGACGCGACACTGTCGAGCGAGCTCGTGGTCCACATCGCGGGTAAGGAGTTCGGCCTGCTCGGGCTGCGCGGGTTCTTCCTGTCGCCGGCCGTCTACACCGCGCCGGTCGCGACGCTGTTCCTGTTCCAGATGGTGTTCATGGACACCACCGCGACCATCCCGACCGGCGCGATGGCCGAGCGCTGGAAGTTCACCTCGTTCGTCGCGTTCAGCTTCGTCATCTCGACCCTCATCTATCCCATCTACGCCAACTGGGTGTGGGGCGGCGGCTGGCTGTCGGCGCTGGGACGAAACTTCGGGCTCGGCCACGGCCACGTCGACTTCGCGGGCAGCTCGGTCGTCCACATGGTGGGCGGCGTGGCGGCGCTGGTGGGCGCGAAGATGCTCGGACCGCGGATCGGGAAGTACGCGCCGGACGGAAGGGCGCAACCCATCCCGGGCCACAACGTGCCAATGGCGGTGCTGGGCACCTTCATCCTCGCGTTCGGATGGTTCGGCTTCAATCCAGGCTCGACGCTTTCGGGGAATGACACCCACATCGCCGTGGTCGCGGTGAACACGATGCTCGCATCCGCAAGCGGCGCGCTGGGCGCGTACCTCTACCTCAAGATCCGATTCGGCGCGCCCGACGTCAGCATGTTGTGCAACGGCATGCTGGCGGGGTTGGTCGCGATCACCGCCCCGTGCGCGTTCGTGACCGCGCCGACGGCGATCTTCATCGGCGCGGTGGCGGGCGTGCTGGTCGTGGTGTCCGCGATGTTCATCGAGAATGTGCTCAAGATCGACGATCCGGTGGGCGCGTCGTCGGTGCACGGCGTTTGTGGGGCGTGGGGCATTCTGGCGCTCGGCCTGTTCGCCGACGGCCGCTACGGCGACGGTTGGAACGGCGTGCCGGGAAGCGTGCGCGGGTTGTTCTACGGCGATCCCGGTCAGTTCATCGCCGAGTGCATCGGCATCCTGGCCAACATCGCGTGGGTCGGGGCGCTGACGTTCATCACCCTGAAGGCGGTCGGAGCGGCAGTCGGGAACCGGGTGGACCGCCAGGTCGAGATCGAAGGGCTGGATGTGCCCGAGATGGGGATGGAAGGCTACGCCACCGAGCCGCAACCCGAGTGAAAGGAGAGCGAACGTGAGCGTGCAACCGCGTGGAACCAACGGTGAGGGACAGGGAGACCTGGACGACGACGAGCCGGAAGAGGCGACATCCCCGGGGACGACCTCCGGCAGCTACGCCCGAGGCTTCTCGGCCCAACTGCGCGGCGTAAGCCTGTGGGACCTCGTCCAGATGGAGTGCCTGGCGCGGTCGCGCCTCATCGTGCGGGTCGTGGGCGACGGCGGGGTCGGCTACCTGTACTTCGACAATGGCCAGGTCCTGCACGCGACCACCGCCCAGCGCACCGGCGAGCCGGCGGCGATCGAGATCTTGGGCTGGACCAACGGATCGTTTCAGCCGTGCGAGCGTGCGTGGCCCGAGCGGTCGACGATCGCAACCTCCCACGAGGCGCTGATTCTCCAAGCGGCGCAGCTGCGGGACGAGAGCCGAGCCAGCAACCTCGTCGCGTTCCCGGGTGGCGAGGGGCGTAAGCCGCCGGGCGCGCCGGCAACCGGGGAGACGCTCGAGTACGTCGAGCTGGAGGAGATCCCAGACGCCCAGCAAGGAGAGGTCAACATGCGAGGCTCCAACAGCAACGACGTGGCTCCACCAGCGAGGAGCGCGCGCCTTGAGCCGGGAGGGGATTTCTCGGTCATGATGCGGCTCGGGGCGAACGGCGCGGTGATCACCAACCGCGGCGGCGGCGACGACTTCGCGGAGACGGTCGCGTACGCCGAGCGGCTGCTCGTGCTGGTGGGGGAGCTCCTCGGATTGGAGGCGTTCTCGGCAATCGAGTGCAGCTTTGTCGCCGGACGGTGCCTCGTGTTCACCGAGGGCGAGGGTGAGATCGTCGCCGTTCGGCCGCGCCCCGAAGCCAACCTGCAGCCGCTGCGCCAGAGGCTCGGGCTGTGACCGACGCGGATGCGGCGGCGCTGGCCGAGACCGTGCGCGCGGGTCTCGCGACGCTGAAGGACGTCGGCGGGGTGACCGGCAGCTTCGTCTGCACGCAGAGCGGCCGCCTGGTGGCGCGGGAGATCCCGGCGATGTTCGAGAACGCGGTGCTGGCCGAGGCGGGGAGCCGGCTGGTGCGCGTTGCCGAGACGTTCGCAGCCGCGGGCGACGAGCTGGATCTGGCGGTCGTGCGCTACGGTGATCACCGGCTCTATCTCAAGGCGATTGCGGGCGGGATGTTGTGTATCGTCGTCGCCGGGCCGGTCAACATGCCGGCGCTGCGCATGGCGGCCAGCCTGGTCGCGCGGCGAATCGCGTCGGTGGTCGCGCGCGCGCAGTCCGAGCTGCCGGCGGCGTCGCCCGAGGCCGCGCCGCCGTTCGAGGCCCCAGCGCAGCTCGCTCCGAAGTCCGGCAAGCCGGCACTCGCGCCACCCGGCATGCGCCGATTCCGAGGCCGCGAGCTGACCTGATTCGGCGCCCGTCGGGGCGTTTGTTGTTGGTGAACCGGCGCCGGGCGGGTAGGGATACTCCGTGTCCGGAGCGGTCGCCTCGTCGTTGGCGTTGTCCGGCGCGGGCCCGACCTTGCTCGGCGTCCCGGTGTTGTTTCTGCTGTTCGGGCTGACACTGGCCGGGATCCTGATCTCGCACCGGCGCGCGCTGCAGGTCGCGCTGGCGGGACTGGCGGTCATGTTGGTCGTGCGGGTTGGGTTCACCCACTTCGATCTCGCGGGCCACCTCGGACACGAGTGGGCCAAGCTCGTCAACCTATGCGGCCTGCTGATTGGCTTCGCGGTGGTGGCGGATCACTTCGAGACCTCGGGGGTCCCCGCGCAGTTGCCCCGCCTGCTTCCCCGCGGCGGCGCGGGGGCGTTCACGATGCTGTTCCTCATCTGGATGTTGTCGGGGATCCTCGACAACATTGCCGCCGCGATGATCGGCGCCAGTGCCGCGGCGCGGGCGTTCAACAACAAGCTACAGCGCGGGTATCTGGTCGCGATCGTGGCCGCCGCCAACGCGGGCGGCGCGGGCAGCGTCCTCGGGGACACCACGACGACGATGATTTGGATAGAAGGTGTAAGCCCTCTCCGCGTCTTGCCGGCGTACGTCGGCGCCGCTGCGGCGCTGCTCGTGTTCGGGCCGATCGCGTCCTGGCGGCAGTCGCGTCATGCCCCATTGGTTGCGGTCGATTCGCGCGGCGAGCGCATCGATGCCGGCCGCCTCGTGGTCGTGGCTGGCACCCTCGTTCTCGTGGTCGCGACCAACCTCATCTCGAACCTCGTGCTCGGCGCGCGCGCAGCGCAGCTGCCGTTGCTCGCGGGCGCACTGTGGCTCGGGCTGCTGGGCGGCGCGGTCATCCGCAGGCCGCGCTTGCGGCCCATCGCCGAAGCCGGTAAGGGCAGCGTGTTCCTGCTGGCCCTCGTGCTCGCCGCGTCCCTCATGCCGGTCGAAGCGTTGCCGCCGCCCGACTGGCGCACGACGCTCGCGCTCGGCGCCGTGTCGTCGGTGTTCGACAACATCCCGCTCACCAAGCTGGCCCTCGACCAAGGCGGCTACAACTGGGCCGAGCTCGCGTATTCGGTCGGCGTCGGCGGCTCGATGTTGTGGTTCGGATCGTCGGCGGGCGTCGCTGTCGCGGGACGCTTCCCGGAGGCGAAGTCTGCGGTCGCCTGGTTGCGCGATGGCTGGCACGTGCCGCTCGGGTTCCTGTTCGGCTATCTGGTGCTGCTGCTCGTCACGGGCCGTTAGCAGCCGGGCCCCCGACCAGGCGATAGAGATCGTCCGCCGGCCTTTCGACCAACGGCGAGAACCGCAGCAAACGGTGGACCGATGTCCACGGCAGGCCCATCGGCCGGATCGCGGCGCGGATCTGGCTCGCGGACAAGCCCGTCGGGGCATCGGCCAGCAACCGGGTCACCCGCGCCTCGAGCTCGCTCGGCCTCCCGGCGCCGTGAAGCGCGCGCGGAAGGCTGACGACGCCGCCCGCGACAGTGGCGCCCGGCAGCGCGGTGCAGACCTCACGCACGGCTGCGGCGCTGAACGGGGGACCGGGGCGATGCCGGAACAGCGCCGCCCACAGTCGATCGGCCGTGATGCGCTGGCGGATCGAGAAGACCTTTCGCAGGTCGTCGACCAGCGGGTTTCGTCCGGGCATGAACCAGAACCAGCCGTTTGGCCGATCTAGCCAGCGGAACCTGGGCACGGCGGTGAGGACGCGCTCGACGAACGCGGCGCCGCCGGGGGTCGCGGAGTCCATCGCGACGCGTCCGGCCACCGAGAGGACGTTGGCAAGGCCCCAACCCTGCGCGGTCCTGAGCGCCAGGCGATACGCGGCGTGGGCGGCGGCAACCTCTCCGTGGCGGACGAGGATTCGCGCCTCGCCAAGCTCGACGACGTGGAAAGGGGCGTCATGGCCGTGCTTGACCGCGAGCCGCGCAAGCCGGCGCAGATCCAGCGGCGCGTCGGTTAGTCCCTGACGGGCGAGCTCGACGTACGCGCGGTGCTCCGGCATCGGCAGCCGGGGGAGGAGGACGGCGATCGCCTGCGCCAGCGTGCGGCTCGCCGGCGGCACGTCCTGGTTGGGCGGTGGGTAGGTTCCGTCGGCGGCCGGCGCAAGCTGCGCCTCGGTGGCTGCCAGCAGATCGACGAGCGCACGTCCGCCGAACCTCCGCAGCCCGAGGTATCGCTCCACCGTCCACGCGCCCGAAGATGGCAGTGTCGGGGCCTCGCGGCGGATGGCGTTCGCGGTCCGGCGCTCGATGGGCAGCGTCAGTGCGACCCGCGGCTCGGGCAACGGATGGTGCATCGCGAGATCGGGCAGCGCGCGCATGCGCGCCTGCACGCGATCGACGACCAGCAGCGACAGCCGGCGGCAGGTCTCGGGGGGAAGACGCGTCCACGCTTCCGGCCCGAGGTCCATGTTGTTGATGAGGTCGCCGTCGGCGTCGCCGCCCTGCGCCGGCGACGCCCCGATCACGAGCGGCCGCAACAACCGCGGAACGATCGCCTCTCCAACTCGTGGGTATTCCATCGCGGTCCCAACCTCAGAAGAACAGGTGTGAGATGAGCGCGAACAAGGGCAGCAGGATCGCCGCCGACCAGACGATGTAGCCGAAGAAGCTGGGCGTGTAGACGTGGTGTTGCTCGGCGATCGCCTTGACCATGAAGTTCGGGCCGTTGCCGATGTACGTGACCGCGCCCATCATCACCGCGCCGCACGACACCGCGGCCAGCAGGTGCTGGCCCGACGGGTGCGCGGCGAGCGCGCCTAGGTTGGAGGCGCTCAGCACGCCCGCGCCGCCGTCGACGACGCCGGTCGCGAGAGACGCAAAGGTCAGATAGGTGGGCGCGTTATCGAGCACGCTCGACAGCGCGCCCGAGGCCCAGAAGAACTGCCATGGCTCGGAAATTCCGAGGCTGGCGCCTCGTTCCTCGAGGAACGACAGCGCCGGTATCATGGTGACGAAGATGCCCAGGAAGATCACCGCGACCTCGACCATCGGCCCCCAGTTGAACCGGTTGCGTTGGCGGACGTCGGGCGGGGTGGTCTTCCACGACAGCGCCGCGAACGCCATCATGCCGGCGATCTGCGCCAGCGACCTGACGTGTGGGTTCGGGAACAGCCGATCGCCTACGCCGCCCATCACCAACACCACGGCGAGGACTCCGAGCAGCCACACGAGGTTGATCGCGCCCTCGATCCCCGGCGGCTCGGGCAGTGGCGCGGGTCTCGGCGTGCTCCCGCGAGGCGGGCCGCCGTGCGCGTCTCGCCGGGCCAGGGCGATGTCGAAGATGGCGAACAGCACCAACAGCGCGCCGTTCTCGAGCGCCCACATCGGCAGCAGCCGCAGCGTCCACGCGAACGGGACGCCGCGCAAAAACCCTAGAAATAGCGGCGGATCCCCGAGCGGCGTCAGCAGGCCGCCGCCGTTCGCGACGATGAAGATGAAGAACACGACGATGTGAGTCGTGCGGAAGCGCTGCTCGTTCGCGCGCAGCATTGGCCGGATGAGCAGCGCCGATGCACCGGTCGTCCCGACCAGACTGCCGATCACGGCGCCTACGGCGAGGAACCCGGTGTTGACGAGCGGCGTCCCGCGCGGCGAGCCGCGCAGCCGGATGCCACCAGAGATCGCGAACAGCGCGCCGAGCAGCGCCATGAAGGCCGCGTAGTCGATTCCGGTGCGCAGCAGCAGCTCGCCGCCGTCCGGGCGGTTGCCGAGCAGATACGCCAGCACCGGCGCGCTCATCACCAGCGCGACGATCAGCTTGTTGCGGTTCTTCTCCCAGAAACCGCCGAATATCAGAGGCACGGCGGCGATCAGGACCAAATACGCGACGAACGGGATCACCGACCAGCCAGCAGTTGCGGGCGCGGTGGCGGCGTGCGACGGCGTCATCGAGGGTGCTGCTAGTGTTTGAGGTAGAGCGGGATCGTCGTCTTCTCGACCAGCCCGCGGGTGACCGAGCCGTGGAACAGTTGCGCCAGCCGCGAGTGCGCGAACGCGCCCATCACGATCAGCCCCGCGCCGCTTTCGTTCGCGAAGCCGAACAGCGCGTCGATGTTCGACAGCGCCGACACGATGTTGTGTGGTTTCGCCCCGATGCCGAACTCGGACAGCAACGCGACGCCTCGGCTGGCCATCTCCCACGCCTGCTCGCCGCTGTCGTCGACCGTCGCCACCGTGACATCGCGCGCCCGCGCGAGGCCGCTCGCGGCGAAGCTCTCGATCGCACGCCGCGCGGCGCCGCTGCCGTCGTAGGCGATCACCACCTTGGCGCCGATCGGCCCGCTCGCATTCTCCGGGACGATCAGCACCGGGCAGGCAGCGCGGTGGAGGATGGCCTCCCGAGTCTTGACGTCGTCCGCTTCGGTCTCGAAGCGGAAGTTGGCGTCACGCCCGAGCACGGTGAGGTCGCGCTTGTCCGCCTCGGCGAGGATCGTGCTCGCCGGCCGCCCGACCACCTCCAGAGCGGTGGCCGGTACCTGCGCTTCGCGACAGCGCCGCTCGAACAGCGCTACCCAGTCGCTTGCCTGCTTGTGCGCGTCGGCAACCAGGGCATCGTCGCGCTCGCGCTTGAAGCTGGCGCCGCCGATGCCCGTGGCCGCGCCGGCGCGAATGTCGGGCTCGTCGATGATGGCCAGCCCGACCACGCTGGCGCCGAGCTCACGTGCGAGCATGATGGTCGTGCGCCTCGCCGACTCGGCGCTGGGCGATCCCTCGAGGCAGAGCAGGATGTTCTCGATCATGGGCCTCACAAGAAAAAGGCCGGACCTCGAAGCGGCTCTCGAGGCCCGGCCGGGAACTGCCGAAGGACGGCTCCGATCACGCCAGGGCGGGTAGCGCCTTCTTCGCCGCGGCGACCTCGGCCGCGGGAACCTCGCTCGGAAGCACGGTTTTCACATACTCCGGGTAGCCGGGCGTGCCCATCTCGGGCACGTCGAGCCCGGCGATTTCGACCTCGGCCGAGACGCGGTTTCCGACCAGCTTGCCGACGATGTAGAAGATCACCCCGCCGACGACCATGTTCCAGGCGATGCAGACGCCGACCTCGATGAACTGGGCGACCAGCTGTTTGGAATCGCCGTAGAACAGCCCCGCGACGCCGAAGCCGGCCTTGCCCAGATAGTCGGTCGCGCCGACGCCGCTCCAGCCCTGGCCGTAGCTACCGTCGGAGAACAGGCCGACGGAGATCAGACCCCAGGCGCCATTCGTCCCGTGGACGCTGATCGCTCCCACCGGATCGTCGATCTTCAGCCGATCGAAGAAGTTCACGCTCAGTACGACCAGGACACCGGATATCAAGCCGATGACGACCGCGCTCAACGGGGTGACGAAGGCGCACGGCGAAGTGATGGCCACCAACCCGGCGAGCATGCCGTTGCACAGCATCGTGGGCTCCGGTTTGCCGGTGGTGAACCAGAGGTAGAGCATGGTGGCGACGGCACCCGCCGCGCTCGCGAGCATCGTGTTGGTCGCGATGATGCCGATGCGGCCGTCGGACCCGGCCAGAGAGCTGCCCGCGTTGAAGCCGAACCAGCCGAAGGCGAGGATGAACGTCCCCAGCATGACCATCGGGACGTTGTGGGCTTTGATCGGATTCACCTTCCCGTCGGGGCCGTACTTGCCGATGCGGGGGCCTATCATGATGGCCGTTATGAGGGCCAACGCGCCGCCCTGCAGGTGGACGACACCGGAGCCGGCGTAGTCAACCGCCCCGTGACCGAGGCCGGCTCGGTAGCCGAGCTGCGCCAGCCAGCCGCCGCCCCAGACCCAGCCCCCGAAAATCGGGTAGATGACTGCGCCGACGAAGAGGCTGAAGATGCAGAAGCTCTTGAAGCTCCAGCGCTCGGCGCAGGCGCCGGTGACGATCGTGGCCGTGGTGTCCATGAACACCATCATGAACAGGAACCATACGATCGCTGCCGCGTCGTAGCCGTTGCCGGTGAGGAAGAACCCGGTGGTGCCCAACAAGCCCCAGCCGTGATCGCCATTGACCGCGCTCCCGACGGTGAGCATCGAGTGCAACGTCGGCGTGCCGCCTAGCGCGACGGGACCGCCGATGGCGGTGCCGTTTGCACCCCCGCACATGAAAGCGAACCCACAGATGAAAAAGCCGAGCATGCCGATGCCGTAGACCATGAAATTCATGGACATCGTGTGGGCGGCATTCTTAGCGCGGATGAGGCCGGTCTCGACGAGCGCGAACCCCGCCTGCATGAACATGACGAGGAAGCCCGCGATCAAGGTCCAGACGAAGTTGGCGGAGTAAATCCCGTGCGATGCAGATTGCGCGACCGCGTCGACCGCGACCGCGAGGTCTTTAGGCGTCGCTTTGGCGGGATCCGGCTTTACGTAACCCGGAACCGAAAATGCCGTTGGGGTGGTTTGAAAAGCACCCAGCTTGTCGGGCACCGGGTCGTCGGCAAACGCGCGCGTCGCCGGAAGGCCCAGCAACGTCACTCCCAGGAACACAGCCGCCAGCCAGCGGCTCGTACGGTGGACTCGATTCGACTTGTGCATCAGCGGTACCTCCCCCCTGCTTTGGTGGTTACGAGACATGGGACTGAAGCTTTCTACGCAGACGGCGCGCCCAGAGCGCGCCCAACAGCGAGCCCACTTGCATCATCACGAAGAACGTCGCGGTCACGAACCACTGCCGGCCCATCGTGAAGAAGATGATCGCCGTGATGAGCGCGATCATGGCTTGCATGCTCGAGAACGTTTTCTTGTAGTGATCCCACATCGTTCGTCTCCTCCTCGCGTTTGCGGCTGGCGGCCGGCGTTTGTTTCTTTTCCGCGCATCGTATCGGCGGCTTGTTAACCGAAGGTTTCGACGGCGAATGACTTCTGTAACTCGTCCGCCGCATCGCTCCGGAGAAGCGCAGAGATGCTGGGGCGACGCGCCCGTGCGGCGTCGACCGGCGCGCTACTGCGCCGCTTCAGGCTGCATGGCGAGCACGACCTCGTCGCCGCCCAGGCCTTGCTGTAGCTCGTCGCAGGACGCGCTGACCTCGTCGACGACGTGGGTGAGCAGCGCGTGGACGGACAGCGGCAAGCCGGCGCGCTCCTGGGCGTCGAGCCAGCTGTCGAGCGCTTCCACGCGCCCGAGCGCTGGTACGGCGCCCTTGCGCGCGCCCGCCTCGGCGAGCCGGCGCGCGAGCCCGACCGCGGACCGGACGCAGTAGCGCAGCGAGCGCGGGAAGCGCGCCTCGAACAACAGGAACGACACCGCGGCGTCGCGGCTGACGCGGCCCTCCTGGCGGCGCATGAACGCCTCGAACCCCGAGCACGCGCGCAGCAGCGACAGCCACAGCGCGGTCTGCAGCAGCGGCTGCTGCCCTTCGGCGGCGCCCTGGATGTGGTGATGCATGTCCAGGATGCGCGCGGTTTGGCCGATGCGTTCCAGCAACACGCCCAGCCAAAGGAAGTCCATCGGCTGGTCGTGCAGCATGGTGCTGCGCACGAGGCCGAGGCAGAGCTGGGTGGAACGGCGGATCTCGCGGTACACCTCGTCGCGGTCGTGCATGTATTGCGCGGCGGCGGCCTCGCCCATGAACCACAGGTAGAGCTCGTTGGTCGCCTGCCAGATGTCGCCGCCGATCACCTCGCGGATCGACCTCGCCCCTTCGCGGGCGGCGCGAATCGAGCACCGGATCGACACCGGGTTCTCGGGCGCCCACGTCATGTAGCGCTGAACGACCTCGCCGTTGCCGGTCGCGTCGGGGCCCACGCGCGCGGATAGCTCGGGGTACTGCCCCGACACGATCACGAGCGGCCGCCAGCAGTGCAGCGGCGGCAGCTCCGCGTCGAACGCGAGTGAGCGCGTGACCTGCAGGAGGCGCGCGCCGCTCTCGGCGCGTTCGAAGTATCGCCCGAGCCAGAAGCAGTGGTCGGCGACGCGCGAGATCACGTCGGATCCGCCTGCACCCAGGTGTCTTTCGACCCGCCCCCCTGACTCGAGTTCACCACATACGACCCGGCGCGCAGCGCGACGCGGGTGAGCCCGCCCGGCAGCACCCAGCTCGTGATCTTGCCCGATTGCTTGCCGGTGAGGATGAACGGCCGCAGATCGATCCGGCGCGGCTCGAGGCGGCGGTCGGCGGCGATCCAGGTCGGGCAGGTCGACAGCTCAATCCGGTGCTGCGCGATGTAGCGGCGCGGGTCGGCGAGGATCTGCTGCTTGAACATCGCCCGCTCGGCGGCGCTCGCCTGCGGCCCCATCAACATGCCGTAGCCGCCAGCCTCATCCACCGCCTTGACGACCATCTGGTCGAGATGGGCGATGACGTAGTCGCGGTCGGCGGGGCGCGCGCACACCTTGGTGGGCACCTGCTCGATGATCGGTTCCTCGTTCAGGAAGTAGCGGATGATGTCGGGCACGAACGGGTAGATCGCCTTGTCGTCGGCGACGCCGTTACCGGGCGCGTTGGCGAGCGTGACCCGGCCGGCCCGCCACGCGCGCATCAGCCCGGGCACGCCCAGCATGCTGTCGGGGCGGAAGAACTCGGGGTCGATGAACGCGTCGTCCGTGCGGCGATAGATGACGTGCACCGCGCGCGGCCCGGCGGTGGTGCGGACGAACACCTCGTCGCCGTTGACGAACAGGTCCGAGGCCTCGACCAGCTCGATGCCCATCGAACGGGCCAGGAAGCTGTGCTCGAAGTACGCTGAATTGAAAGGGCCCGGGGTGAGCACCACGACCGTCGTCTTCTCGGGATCGACCGGCGACACCGAGCGCAACATCTCGACCAGCTGGGTCGGGTAGTCGTCGACGCGGCGGACGCCGATCCGCTCCATCGCGGTGGGGAACATGCGCTTGGTGATGAGCCGGTTCTCGATCACGTATGAAACGCCCGACGGCGTACGCAGGTTGTCCTCGAGCACGCGCATGACGCCGTCGGGGCTGCGGATGAGGTCGATGCCCGCGATGTGGAGGCGCACACCCCCCGGCGGCTTGAGGCCGCGCAGCTCGGGCAGGTAGTGCTTGGAGCCAAGCACGAGCTCGGTCGGGATCACGCGCGCGGCGAGGATTCGCTGCTCGCCGTACAGATCGTCGAGGAACAGTTGCAGCGCCTGCAGGCGCTGCACCAGCCCGCGCTCGAGCCGGGCCCACTCGGCCGCGGCGATGACGCGCGGGACGAGGCACACCGGCATCACCTTCTCGGTGCCGCGATCGTCGGAGTAGACCGAAAACGTCACGCCCCGCTGGGCGAGCGCGAGCTCCGCCAGCGCCTGGCAGCGCGCGAAGGTGTCGGCGTCCATGGTCGCCAACAGATTGGCGACCATGCGCGCGTGTTGACGGGTCCCGCCGGCGGCCTCGACCAGCTCGTCGTAAGTCCCGTCGAGCGCGCGATAGCCTTCGAGCAGGGCTGGAGCGGTGCCGGTCGGGACCGCCGGACTAGATTGGATCTGCACGGTGGACCATCCTATGGAACCGAGCCCCGCGATTCCACGTCCTAACGCGGCGTTAACGCGATTTGATTCTTTCCGAAACTTTCAATTAACGTCCAAGACCGTAAGGTGGCCGCTATTACCTGGGACGAGATGCACGCCGCGGACGGCACGGTCCGTCCGCACTGGGAGGTGCTGGAGCGGGCGTTGCGATCGTTCGGGCCCGGGGAGATGTGGCGCCGCTGGGAGCAGGCGCGGCAGCTGATTCGCCAGCACGGCGTCACCTTCAACGTCTATGGCGACGCGCGCGGCCTCGAACGTCCGTGGCCGCTCGACCCGGTTCCGGTGCTGCTGGCGCCCGAGGAGTTCGCGCGGCTCGCCGCTGCGCTGGCGCAGCGGGCGACGCTGCTCGACCGGCTGATCGCCGACCTGTACGGTCCGCGGCGTACGGTCGCCGAGGGTCTGCTGCCGCCCGAGCTGGTGTTCGGGCACCCGGGCCTGCTGCGGGCCTGCGCCGGGATCGCACCCGCGGGCGGGCGGTTCCTGCACCTCTACGCCGCGGACTTGGTCCGCACGCCCGACGGTGAGCTGCGGGTGCTCGCCGACCGCACCCAAGCGCCGGCGGGCGCGGGATACGCGCTCGAGAACCGGATCGTGCTCGGACGCGTGCTCACGGAGGCGTTTCGCGACTCGCAGGCGCAGCGGCTGGCGTTGTTCTTTCGAACCCTGCGCGAGACGTTGGCGCAGCTGGCGCCGCACGGTCGCGAGAATCCGCGCATCGTGCTGCTCACGGCCGGGCCGCTGAACGCGACCTACTTCGAGCAGGCGTTCCTCGCTCAGTACCTCGGCTATCCGCTGGTCGAGGGTGGCGACCTCGCGGTGCGCGACGGCCGCGTCTATCTCAAGACGCTGGGCGGGCTGCACCCGGTCGACGTCATCCTGCGGCGGCTCAACGACGACTACTGCGATCCGCTCGAGCTGCGACCGGAGTCGCTACTCGGTGTCCCGGGCCTGGCGCAGGCGGCGCGCGACGGCACGGTCGCGATCGCCAACGCGCTCGGCAGCGGCGTCGCGCAGACACCGGCGCTGATCCCGTTCTTGCCCGGCCTCTCGCGCGCTCTCTTGGGCGAGGAGCTGGCGCTGCCCTCGGTCGAGACCTGGTGGTGCGGGCAGCCCGACGTCCTCGCGCACGTGCTCGCCCATCTCGACGACATGGTGATCAAGCCGGCGTACCCGCAGGGCCCGACCGATCCGGTGTTCGTGGCGCGGCTCGACGCCGCGGCGAAACAGAAGCTGCTGGCGTCGATGCAGGCCGCGCCGGCCAAGTACGTGGCCCAGCGCCGGGTCACGCCGTCGACGGTGCCGGTGATCAGCGGCGACGAGCTGCATCCGCGCTCGCTCGTGTTGCGGAGCTTCGTGGTCGCCGACGGGCTAGACGGCTACCAGACCATGCCGGGTGCGCTGTCCGTGGTTGGGGGCAGCGCCGACGACAGCGACGTGTCGATGGCGCGGGGCGCGCGCAGCAAGGATACCTGGGTCATCAGCGACGGGGCGGTCAGCGAGTTCACGCTGCTGCGGTCGCCCGCGCAGCCGGTCGAGCTGACCCGCGGCGGGGGCGACTTGCCGAGCCGCGTGGCCGATAACTTCTTCTGGCTCGGGCGCTACGCCGAGCGCGCCGAGGCCATCGCGCGGCTCGCGCGCGTGGTGTGCCTTCGGCTCGCCGATCGCGGCCGGCGCGCGTTCGCCAGCAACCTCGAGCCGCTGATCGCGGCGCTGCAGGTGCAGGCCCAGGTCGCGGCGGGATCGGCGCAGGCGCTGCCCACGGCGCGGGCGGGGCGCAGCTCGATCGCCGAGCCGTTGCGCATCGTCCGCGAGGCGCTGTTCGACACGACCCACGCCGGCACCCTGTGCTCGACCGGCCGGTCGATCGACCGGGCGGGGCGGTCGGTGCGCGATCGGCTGTCGAGCGACAGCTGGTCGGTCGTGATCGCACTCGTCAGCGAGCTCGCCGACGCCGAAAAGGCAGGCGCGGACGAGCCGCTGCTCGTGCTCGCGGCGCGTCTCGATCGCGTGATCCTCACCCTCACCGCGCTCGCCGGCATCACCTCGGAGAGCATGACCCGTGAGGCGGCGTGGCGATTCCTCGACATGGGCCGCCGGCTCGAGCGCGCGCTCAACACCGCGTTGGTCGTCGAGCGCACCGCGGCCGGGGCGACCGACGACGACGTCGCGCTCTTGGAGGCGCTGCTCGACACCGCGGACAGCGCGATGACCTACCGCCGCCGCTACCGCGCCACGCTGCAGGTGGCGGCGGTCGTCGACCTGCTGATAGCCGACGAGCGCAACCCACGCTCGATCGTGTTTCAGCTCGCTGCGCTCGCCAAACACGTCGCGGCGCTGCCCGGCGATCCGGGCGCGGCCCGCCGCAGCCCCGAGGAGCGGATCGCGTTCGAGGCGCTGTCGGCGTTTCGGTTGGTCGACGTCGACGTCGCGTGCGCGCGCGAGTCCGACGAACGTCCGGCGCTCGCCAGCCTGTTGCGCGGGCTGGTGAAGAATCTGCAGGCGCTGTCGGACGCGTTATCGGGCAGCTACCTCGCGCCCGCGAAGATCTCTCGCGCGCTGGCCGCGCCCGGGGTGGTCTCGTGATCTACCGGGTCCGGCACGTGACCGAATACCTGTACGACGATCCGGTGCCGACCTCCCACCACGAGCTGCACCTGTTGCCGCGTGGGGCGCCCGGCCAGACCATCCTGGCTGAGTCGCTGGTCACGAACCCGGCGCCCGCCGTCCGGCGTGATCGCATCGACTGGTTCGGCAACCACGCCACCCACCTCGCTGTCCACGAGCGCCACAGCCGGCTCGACGTCGCGACCGACCTCCGCATCGACCTCGAGCCGCGTCTCGCGCTCGACGACAGCACCCCGTGGGAGGTGGTGCGTGACGCTTTTTCGCACGCGTCGGAACCTGACCAGCGCGCGGCCATCGAATACCTGCTGCCGTCGCCGCGGGTGGCGCCGTCGGCGCCGGCGCACGCGCTCGCGCTGAAGGCGTTTTCGCCCGGCCGGCCCATCGGCGAGGCGGCCCGAGCGCTCACCCACCTCATTCACGACGAATTCACCTACGACCCGGTCGCGACCGACGTCGCGACCGCGGTCGACGACGTGCTCGAGCACCGGCGAGGCGTCTGCCAGGACTTCGCTCACGTCGCGATCGCCTGCTTGCGCTCGCTCGGGCTCGCCGCGCGTTATGTGAGCGGCTACCTCGTCACCAATCCCGCGGCCGAGGACGCCCTCGTCGGCGCCGACGCTTCGCACGCGTGGCTGGCGGTGCGCCTCGCTCACGGTGGCTGGCTGGACCTCGATCCCACGAACAATATCGTCCCCTCCGACCGCCACCTCACCATCGCCGTCGGCCGCGACTTCGGCGACGTCACCCCCATGCGCGGCGTGATCCTGGGCGGCGGCCGCCACGATCTGCGCGTCGGCGTCGACGTCACCCGGATATTCCCCGAGATCGCCGAGTCCAACCTCGGCGGCAGCAACGGCTCGCCCGAATAAGACGATGTTTTCGTGATCTTGACCCTGCGTTAACGCGCGGGTGTCGGATCCGCGCTACGCTCCCGGCCGCATGTCCATCCGGGTCGCGCTCACCCACCACTCACGTTATCGCTACGACCGCCCGGTGACGCTACAGCCGCATGTGGTCCGATTGCGCCCGGCGCCTCACTGCCGCACCAGCATCCCGGCGTATTCGCTGCGGGTCGCCCCCACCGAGCACTTTCTGAACTGGCAGCAGGACCCGTTCGGCAACCACCAGGCGCGGCTCGCGTTCCCGCACGCCGCGCGCGAGTTGGTGGTCGAGGTCGACCTCATCGCCGAGATGGTGGCGGTCAACCCGTTCGACTTCTTCGTCGAGGACTACGCCGAGAACCACCCCTTCCGCTACGAGCCGTCGCTCGAGCGCGAGCTGGCGCCGTACTGCGAGATCTTGCCGCCGGGCCCGCGCCTGCTCGCGCTGGCCGAGGAGGTCCGCCGCCGCTACGTCGTGCGCGAGCGCCGCAACATCGACATCCTCGTCGACCTCAACCGCGACGTTTCGCGCCGGTTGCGCTACGACATCCGGATGGAGCCGGGCGTGTTCTCGCCCGAGGAGACGCTCGAGCGCGGTCACGGTTCATGCCGCGACTTCGCCTGGCTCGAGGTCCAGCTCTGCCGGATGCTCGGCTTCGCGGCCCGCTTCGTGTCGGGCTACTCGATCCAGCTGCGCGCGGACGTTCTGTCGATCGACGGCCCGTCGGGCGTCGCGCAGGATGTCGCGGATCTGCACGCGTGGACCGAGGTCTACCTGCCGGGCGCGGGGTGGATCGGCTTCGACGCGACCAGCGGCATGATGGCGGGCGAGGGGCACATCCCGCTCGCGTGCACGGCGGTGCCGGCGACCGCCGCGCCGATCACGGGCTCGTACTCGTGGGCCAAGGGCGACGACGACGATCGCGTCGCCGAGGAGTTCAGCTTCGAGATGAAGGTGCGGCGCATCGACGAGGTCCCGCGCGTGACCTTGCCGTATCGCGAGGACCAGTGGCGCGCGATTGACGCGCTCGGCGCGCAGGTCGACCGCGACCTCGAACGGATGGACGTGCGGCTGACGATGGGGGGCGAGCCCACGTTCGTGTCGATCGACGACCGCGACGCCGACGAGTGGAACACGACCGCGACCGGCCCGACCAAGCGCGAGATTGGCGACAAACTGCTGCGCCGGCTGTGGTCGCGGTTCGCGCCCGGCGGTCTCCTGCACCACGGCCAGGGCAAGTGGTACCCGGGCGAGCCGCTGCCGCGGTGGGCGTACTCGTGTTACTTCCGCCCAGACGGCACGCCGCTGTGGAACGACGCCAGCTTGTTCGCGAAGCCTCCCGAATTGGAACCCTCGAAGGGTTCCAGACCTCCCGGCGCGTCTCCGACCGACGTGACCGCGGCCGAGCCGTTCATCCGCGCGCTCGCGCGTCGCATCGGCGTGCCCGACCGGTTCACGCGGGCGGCCTACGAGGACACCTACTACTACTTGTGGCGCGAGCGCCGCTTGCCCCACAACGTCGACGTGCGTGACAGCAAGCTCGACGATCCGCTGGAGCGCGCGCGGCTGGCGCGTGTGTTCGACGCGGGCCTCGGCGAGCCGGTGGGCTGGGTGTTGCCGCTGCGGGCGACGACGACCGCCAACGCCGTCGAGTGGGAGAGCCAAGCGTGGTTGCTGCGCGCCGACCGGTTGTATCTGCTGCCCGGCGACTCGGCGATGGGCTTCCGGCTCCCGCTCGACAGCCTGGGCTGGGAACCGGAAGACGCCCGGTCGCAGATCCACGAGCGCGATCCGCTGATGGCGCGCCCGCCGCTCACCCGCGCACCGGCGCCGCCCCGAGGCCCAGGGTCGACGAAGCCCGCGAACGACGTTGCCGGCAGCGCGCCCGCTGACGGCGCGTTGGACGACTCCCTGGTCAGATCCACGCTCTGCGTGGAGGTGCGCGAGGGCGTGTTGCACGTGTTCATGCCGCCAGTCGGGTTGCTGGAGGAGTACCTCGACCTCGCCGGCGCGGTGGAGGAGGTCGCGCGCGAGCTCGCCCAGACCGTTCGCCTCGAAGGCTACCCGCCGCCTCAGGATTACCGGCTCGCTCGGATCGCGGTCACGCCCGATCCCGGTGTCATCGAGGTCAACGTGCACCCGTCGAGCTCGTGGACCGAGCTCGCGGTGATGACCAGCGCCTTGTACGAGGAGGCCGCGCGCTGCCGCCTCGGCACCGAGAAGTTCATGCTCGACGGCCGCCACACCGGCACCGGCGGCGGCAACCACGTCGTGCTGGGCGGCTCGACCCCTGCCGACAGCCCGTTCCTGCGCCGTCCTGATCTGCTGCGCAGCTTCGTCGGCTACTTCGTCAACCACCCGTCGCTGTCGTACCTGTTCTCGGGGATGTTCGTGGGCCCGACCAGCCAGGCGCCGCGCATCGACGAGGCGCGCCAGGACTCCGTGCACGAGCTCGAGCTCGCGTTCACGCAGGTGCCGGAGATGGAGGCAGCGGCACGCGCTGTGTCGCCCTGGCTCGTCGACCGCATCTTCCGCCACCTGCTGATCGACGTCACCGGCAACACGCACCGCACCGAGCTTTGCATCGACAAGCTCTACAGCCCGGACAGCGCCAGCGGGCGGCAGGGGCTGCTCGAGCTGCGATCGTTCGAGATGCCGCCGCACGCGCGTATGAGCCTCGCGCAGCAGCTCGTGCTGCGGGCGATGACAGCGTGGTTCTGGCACGCGCCGTACAACCGCAAGCTGGTCCGCTGGGGCACCAGCCTCGTGGACCGGTTCACGCTGCCGCACTTCGTGGCCCAGGACTTCGACGACGTGCTCGACGATCTGCGCGGCGCCGGCTATGGCTTTGAGCGCGAGTGGTTCCATGCCCACCACGAGTTCCGATTCCCGCTCGTGGGCAGCATCGTGGTCGCCGGCCTCGAGCTCGCGCTGCGCCAGGCGATCGAGCCCTGGCACGTGCTCGGCGAGGAGGTGAGGACCAACGGCACCGCCCGCTACGTCGACTCGTCGCTCGAACGGCTCGAGGTCAAGGTGCGCGGTCAGATCGACGGCCGCCATGTGATCGCGTGCAACGGGCGGCGCGTCCCTCTGCACCCGACCGGCACCCCCGGCGAGGCGGTCGCCGGCGTGCGCTTCCGCGCCTGGCACCCGCCCTCGGCGCTGCACCCGACCATCGGCATTCACGCGCCGCTTGTGTTCGACGTCATCGACACCTGGAACGGGCGAGCGGTCGGCGGCTGCACCTACCACGTCAGCGATCCAAGCGGGCGCCACCACGAGCGCCTGCCCGCGAACTCGCTCGAAGCCGAAGGCCGGCGCATCGCGCGTTTCTTCCCGTTCGGCCACACGCCCGGCGCGCTCGAGGCGCCGCCCGAGGAACGCAACCCCGACTTCCCGCTCACGCTCGACCTTCGCGGCCCGCCGCCGCGCTGAGGTCCGAGGTGCAGCCGCGGTATAGTCCGGTTCGGTGAACCGGCAGGTCGCCATCGCCGCCGTGATGCTCGCGCTGGGCGCGGCCGCGGGCTGGATCGCGCGCGGCCGGTTCGAGGGCCGGGCCGGGGAGGGCGCCCGCCCCGCGGCGAACGACGAGGCCGACACCAACCCGCCCGCAGCATTCCCCGCGCCCGAACCCCCCACCGCCGCGCGCACGCACGACGACGAGCTGCGCGCGATCCTCGCCGACCCGAAGGCCCGCGCGCTCGCGGCCAAGGTCCGAAACGCGTCGCGGGTGGGCGATGAGTGCGAGGTCGAGGTCGACACCGCCGTCGGTTGGTTCCGCGCCGCGTGCGGCACTGGGGAGACCCCGTCCGTGGGCGATAAGCTCGAGGTGTTTGGCCGACTTTCGCCCACGGGCCAGATCGACGGCGTCCCGGCGCTGCTGCGCCCGTCGTGGCTGGAGCCGCCGGGCACGATCGCCCGCCTCCGCGGCCCATGACGCGCGGGTGTAAGGTCGAAGCCATGGGTAGAACTGCGGCAATCCCTGCCTGTTCGAGAGCCGCACGCTAGCGCTGCCCTTAGGCGGCGCGCGTAAATTATCTATACGAGTGCAAGCAACTGTGATCTTCTGCGTGTGTGAAGCGAGACGAGGATATGGAGGCCGCCATCGTGGCGAAGTTTGCGGTTGTAGCCCCCGTGCTCAACGAGCGTGCC
>WNGA01001984.1_pt1 | contig 31291 bp, 31 predicted proteins | sample 5400061 | NCBI WGS metagenome assembly WNGA01 (sample SAMN13153366, study PRJNA577476) | soil metagenome | isolation source: 100 cm soil or saprolite under grassland replicate 2 | place: USA:California | collected 2016-06-15 | reverse complement strand
TCCCGAACCTGGACGAGGCCCTGGCTCACTCCCTGGACGTGATTGGAGCGGCTTCGCCGCCGATTCGCCGCCAGATGACCAGTTTGGGTCCTAGGAGCGACGACGCCGTCCACAGGAAAAGGCCCGGTGACCGGGCCTCTTCCGTGGGTGGAGGTGAGGGGATTTGAACCCCTGACCTCTGCCGTGCGAAGGCAGCGCTCTACCGGGCTGAGCTACACCCCCAAGGGTCGAGGCTAGGGTAGCAGAGGGGTCCCGCGGCACCGCGGCCGGGGACCCCTCGTGCGACTTCCAGCGGCTAGGCCTGGAACTGACCGGGCTGGGCCTGGGGCGGCGGGGGAAGCTGCGCTCCGGGCTGCCCCGGCTGGGCCGGCTGGGCGGTGAGGAGCGGCATCAGGGCCTGGACCTCGTCGCGCCAGATGCGGTGGATGTTCACGCGGACGTCCTTGCCGGTGGGGCGCTGGACCCGGAACTTGCTCCAGATCACGTTGTCAACGTCCACGTCGTGGATCTGGACCTGGCTCCGCGGGTCGGCCTCCACCTGGCCCTTGGGGCGCTGGGTCCACATGCTGCCCCGGAACCACAGCAGACGGCGGTCCGTGACCACGAGGTAGTACCACTTCGCCCCCATCAGCAGCATGATCAGCAGGCCCACGCCGCCCTGCAGCCACGGGCTGGGGCCGGTCTGGCAGTACACACCGCCGAGGACCTGCTCGCCGGGCTCGAGCGCCGGCGGGATCACCGCGTTGAACTGCTCCTTGATCTTCTCCTTGCGAAACGCCATATCCCCCTCCTTCTTCTCATAGGGACGGCCGGGGGCAAGGGTAGCAGCGAAGCGCCGGGCGCGCGCCATCCGTATCCTCGTTCCCACGTGGACGTTCCCGTGACCAAGGACGAGATCCTCCGGGGCACCCGGATGGAGCGGCTCCGCACCCTCGCGCTGCTCCGGTCGCTCGAGCCCGCCCAGTGGGAGGTCGAGGCCCTCCCGCGGTGGCGGATCCGCGAGGTGGCCGCGCACCTCATCACCGTCGACCGGGCCTCGGTGACCGGTGCGATCTTCCCGAAGATCTTCACGTCCAGCGAGAAGCTCGAACGGTGGAACGACCGCGTGGTGGGGAAGTTCGCCGACCGACCCATCCCGGAGATCCTCCTGGCGCTCGACGCCTGGGGACGGCGCCTCCGGGCCCTGCTCAAGGCCGCCCCCGCCGCGACGTTTCGCCTGAGGGTCCCGACGATGTGGGGCAAGGGACCCGCCGCGATGTTCGCGTGGTCCCGCCCGTTCGACGAATGGGTGCACCGGCAGGACATCCGGCGGGCGCTGGGCATGCCCGACGAGACGGCCGATCTCGCCACGGTGGCCGGGTTCGTCCTGTTCGCCGCGGAGACCTCGGTCCTCCCCTCCCTGACCGGTCGCGGCGGCCGGATCAGGATCGACCTCTCCGGGGTCCCGCTCCAGCCGTGGTGGGCGGATTTCCGCTCCGGGCGGGCCGGCTTCGGCGAACCGCCGCCCGACGGTCCGGACGGCCCCGTTCCCGAGGCCACGATCTCCGGCCCGGCCCCGGCGTTCGTGCTGACCGCCGCGGCCCGGGCCACGTTCGCGGAAGCCGAGGCGCGCGGCGACATCACCGTCGAAGGGGATCGCCCCACAGCCGACGCCTTCCTCGGTCCGCTGCGCGTGGTGTGACTGGCCCGCGGCCCGGACCCTAGGACACGAAACCGGACGACACCAGCCGGAACCCCACGCGCGTGGGGTCGGGGCACCGGGTCGGGCAGCCGTCGGCGCGGCGGAGCGTAACCTCGAGCCGGTACCAGGCGACCACGTCGGTCTGCTGCACACCCTCCCCGTCGACGAACCGCGCCGGGAACGTCACCGCATGGAGGTCCCGGTCCCCCTGGCCCTCCACGTAGTGCACCGCGGTGACGAACCCCCGACCCGGGAACGTCGGCACCACCCGGACCGCCCGGGTCCCGCTCTCCAGGTCGACCACCTTCCACTGGGCCCGCCCGTGCTCCCCCCGCTCGCGTTCCGGGAACAGGCCCTCGGACGGCGGCAGGCGCCACCTCGACCGGTAGTAGCGGAACGCGTCCGCCTCGGACCCGTACACGTCGAGGTCCACCCGCCAGGACAGGTGGTAGTGCGCCGCCGGCCCGCACCCCGGGCCCGAGATCCAGACGCGAGGATCGATCTCGCCGCCGGCCGTGAACCGGTAGGTCATGACGTAGCGGTAGCTGCACTCCTGCGGCCATTCGTCGTCGAGGTACAGCGCCCGGAGGTCGAACCCGGCGCCGTGCGGCCGCATGTGCACCCACCGGGCGGGGAGGTCCCCGAGCCCCAGCTGGTCGTCGAATTGCTTCCCGTCCGGGTAGTCCACCCTGATCTGGGGGAGCGAGACCGAGGACGCCATGCGCTGCTCGCGGTAGTCGATCCGGAAGACCCTGAGGCCGTCGGACCCGTACGACCGGTAGCCCAGGGTCCACGGTCCGTGTTCGATGTCGCCGTGGCGGGGCATGTCGACCACGGACGCAGGTGCGGCGTGCGCCACGGCGCCGGTGACGACCTGTGTGATCGAGACCGCCAGCGCCCATGCGGTGACGGCCGCGCGTCCCCCTCTACGCATTGCGCGTTCGATCCCTCGGTCGGCGGGCGGGCCCAGGCTACGCGGAGGCCTCGCCGGCGGTCAACGGCCCGGGGCCCGAGGTCGAAGGTTCGACGTCCGGGGAGACCGCGTCCGGAAGCGAGCCCCGGTCGAGCACGGCGCGGGTGTGGCGGTCGAGGGCCTGGCGGAGGTCGCGCTGGACCAGGGCCAGCGACAGGTCGCCCCGGGTCTTCTCCATGATCGAACGGGCCACGTCGGTGGAGCGGCGGAGGTTCCCGGTGATGGCGTCGGGATAGTCCATGGACGCCAGCACGTAGTAGATGTCGTCCATGGACTCGAGCATCCGTTCGCTGGTGGCCACGTCGCCCTTGCGCAGGAGGTCCAGGATGTGGCGGCGGGTCTCCCCGATCGCCTCGGACATCCCGTTCAGGTAGGGGGCCGGCGCCACGCCCATCTCCTGGGGCGACGGCGGCTCGGTCGCGCCGTCGATGATGGCCTCCGTGAACCGGGCCTCCACGTACTCCTTCTGGGCGTCCTGGAGGAACCCGGCGTTCGCCACGTCGGGGTGCTCGGCCACCGCGGCCATCCCGTCGGCGATGGCCGCCCGGGCCTCCTCCATGAGCTCCCGGGCCCGGTCGCGCTCCGCGCGGTGCAGGGCCCGGATGGCGTTCGCGCTGCTGCGGATGGCCCGCCGGGACGCCGCCAGGGCGCGCTCCCGCGCCGTCATCTTCCGGTCGAACTCCTCCCGGAACTCCCGGGCCACGTGCTCGAGATCCACGTCACGGGATGGTAATCGGTGTCGCGGGCGGGGCGCCGACGAAGGACGAGTGGCGAGGACGCCGAGCCGGCGAGCGGGGACCGACTAGACGGTGATGCCGGCGAGCTCGAGGTCGTGGGCGGAATGGACCCGCACGTGGACGATGTCGCCGTCGCGGAGCCACGGGAGCTCCTTGTCGGGGTCGGGGGCCGCCGGCCCCAGCGGCACGTCGACCAGCGTCGCTCGCCCGGACCGGTCCACCCTGGGCCTCGCGGCCTCGCGGCCCTTGAACTCCACGAGCAGCCAGACGTACCCGGAAAGCATCAGGAACAGCGCCGCCGAGGCGATCCACATCCCGTGCAGCGGCGGGAAGATGCCGATGAGGAGGGTCAGGGTCAGGGCTTCCAGCAGGAACACCAGGATCTTGCGGCGACGGCCACGGGCCCGGGCCAGCGCGCGTTCCTGCCTCCCCACGAACGGCTCGCCCTTGCGCGGAGCGACGATCCAGCGCCCCGTGGCCTTCTCTGTCTGTTCCAGCAACCCCATATCCCTCTCGAACTGGTCCACGCTCGAGCGCGCGCGACCACGCCGGTCTCGAGTGGGGAAGAAGTACGCGGTCCAGATGATGACCAACGCTCCGATCAATATCCAATCCATCCCCGCCCCCTGTCTGCCGTTTCCCCGGTGTCGGCCACAACATGTGGGCTGGGCATGGACGGTAACACAACATATGGGGCCGGGAAATACCATCGATGAAATTTCCGTCCGACGGCGTCCCGGGTCCGGCCGGGCCGGGCGAGCCCCGCTGCGCGACTACGACGATTGGCCGGCCGAGTAGTCCCCGCTCTTGCCGCCGCGCTTGGACAGCAGGCGGATGCCGGTGATCTCGGCCGAACGGTGGAACTCCTTCGCCGTGTCGTACAGCGACAGGGCCGCCACGGCGGCGGCCGTGAGGGCCTCCATCTCGACCCCCGTCCGGTCCCGGGCCCGCACGGTGGCCCGGACCCGAACGGATCCCGCGTCGGGGTCCGGTTCGACCACGACCTCGGCGCCCGTGACCGCCAGGGGGTGGCAGAAGGGCAGGAGGTCCGGGGTCCGCTTGACGCCCATCACCCCGGCGATGCGGGCCGCCTCCAGCGGGTTCCCCTTGCGGGTCCCCTCCATGAGGTGCCGCACCGCGTCGGCTGTCGTTCGCAGCACCGCCTCGGCCACGGCCTCCCGCTCGGTGACCTCCTTCGCGCCGACCTCCACCATGCGGGCGGCGTCGTCGGGCGGCACTCAGGCCTCCAGGGCCCGGAACACCATGACCCTGACCTCCGAGCCCGCCGGGGCCGTCTCCTGTCCCGCCGGGATCATGGCCAGCCCGTTGGCCCGAGCCACCGTCGAGATCAGGTTCGACCCGGCGCCCCCGGTGGACTCGGCCTCCCAGCCGTCCGGGCCCCGGCGGACGACCACCCTGGCGAACTGCATGCGGTCCCGGGGCCCCGAGATCTCCCCGGTGAGCCGGGCGGTGACCTCCGGCCGGAGGAGGTCGGTCCGTCCCATGAGCTTCAGGATGGCCGGCCGAACGAACACCTCGAACGACACGAAGACCGACACGGGGTTGCCGGGGAGCCCGAAGAACGGTTTGCCCTCGATCATCCCGAATGCCTGGGGCATGCCGGGCTGCATGGCCACCCGGAAGAACTCCACCTCGCCGCGACGGAAGAAGGCCCGCTTCACCACGTCGCGCTCCCCCACCGACACCCCCCCGCTCGAGATGTACGCGTCGGCCTGGACCAGGTGCGACAGGATGGCCTCCTTGAGGTGCTCGGGTTCGTCCCGGACGATCCCGCCGAGGTAGGGGACGGCCCCGGCCTCGCGGAGGCCGCCGAAGATCGTGAACGAGTTCGAGTCCCGGACCTGCCCGAACGCGGGCTTCTGCCACGGCTCCACCAGCTCGTCGCCGGTGGACAGCACGATGACCCGGGGGCGGGGGTGGGCCAGCACGTGGGGATGACCCGAGATGGCCAGCAGGCCCAGCTCGGCGCCCGACAGCCGCCGGCCCGCGGGGACCAGGACCTGCCCGGACCGGACGTCCTCCCCGGCGGACCGGACGTTCCGGCCCTCGGCGAACTCACGAACGATCCGAACCCCGTCCCCGGTGGCTTCCGCGTATTCGATGGGAGCCACGCAGTCGGCGCCCGCCGGCATGGGCGCGCCGGTGTCGATGCGAACGGCCTCGCCCCCGCCGACCGTCGCGTCGGGCCGGCGGCCGATCCGGGCCAGCCCCACCACGCGGAGCGTCACCGGATGCTCCGGCGATGCCTCGGCGACGTCGTGCGACCGGCAGGCGTACCCGTCCATGGCCGAGGACGAGAACTCCGGGAGGTGGCCCTGGGCGATGGCGTCGGCCGCCACCACGCATCCGTGGGCCTCCTGCAGCGGCAGGTCGATGGGGGCCAGCGGCTGGATGGCGTCCAGGATCTGCTGCCTGGCCTCGTCCACCCGAAGCATCCCGGTGGCGGGCCCGTGGTGATGGCCGTGCTCGTCCCCGGATCGCGCCTGCGCCATTCCCGCAGTCTATCCGTCGGGCATGGCGGATCCTGACTCCGTTCGATGTAACGCCGCGCGGCCGGCGCGGACCTCACCGGAAAAGGAGGCGGACGTGGACGATCGTGAGTCGAGGATCGCTGAGCTCCTGCACGAGGCCGGGGAGACGCACCACACCGTGTACCGGATCGTGGACGGCGACGACCCGGACTGGGCGTCGTGGTACGCGGACTGGCTGATCGACCTCTCCGAGCTCCCCGACCTCCTGGGCGCGAAGCCCGTCCGCAGCGAGCTGGTGTGGCTGCTGGTGCAGTGCGACAAGGACGTCACCGCGAACCCGTCGAGCGAACGGTGGGAGGACGCCTACGCCCGGCGCCTGGTGGAGCACCTCGCGACCCCGTGACCCGCCGCAGCGGCCGCCCTACAGGAGCTTGCGCCGCTGCACCAGGTCGGCCAGGAACTCCCGGAACTCCTTGCCGACGTCGTCGCGGTCGATCGCGAGCTCCACGGTGGCCTTGAGGTAGTCGAGCTTGTTCCCGATGTCGTAGCGCCCGCCCTCGAACACGAACGCGTACACGGCCTGCTCCTGGGCCAGGCGGTTCAGCGCGTCGGTGAGCTGGACCTCGCCGCCGACGCCGGGCTCGATCTCGCGCAGGGCGTCGAAGATCTCCGGGGTCAGGACGTACCGGCCGATCGCCGCGAGGTTCGACGGCGCGTCGCCCGGATCGGGCTTCTCGATGATCGACACGATCCGGGCCACGTTGTCCTCGACGAACTCCGGCTGGATGCATCCGTACAGCGAGATCTCGCTCTTCGGGACCTCCTGGACCGCGATCACGCTCCGCCCGTAACGTTCGTGGACCTTCAGCATCTGCTGGAGCAGGGGGTTCGTCTCGGCCATGATGTCGTCCCCCAGCAGGCAGGCGAACGGGTGCCCGCCCACATGGGGCTCGGCCACCGCGACGGCGTTGCCCAGCCCCTGGGGATCGCGCTGGCGGATGTAGTGGATGACCGCGTCCTCGCCGACCCGCTTCAGCTCCTCCAGGAGATCGTGCTTGCCCTTCTGCTGCAGGTAGTACTCGAGCTCGAACGAACGGTCGAAGTGGTCCTCGATGGTCCGCTTGCCCCGGCCGGTCACGATGAGGATGTCGGTGATCCCGGCCCGGACGGCCTCCTCCACCACGTACTGGATGGCCGGCTTGTCCAGGATCGGGAGCATCTCCTTGGGCTGGGCCTTCGTCGCGGGCAGGAACCGCGTCCCCAGGCCCGCCGCGGGGATGACCGCCTTGCTGACCTTCATGCGACCCTCATCGGCTCGTCGCTCCTCCCGCCGGAGGGGATGGCTCCGGCGATCCGCGGGAGCGCCCCCGCGGGCAGCGGGAGCCTACCGCGGGATCACCGTGGGGTGGTGGAATGACGCCATGGCCGGGGACGCCGACGCGGCGAAGGAAGCGATGCGCCACGAGATGCGGGCCCGCCGGGCCGCGCTGGGGGCGCCCGAGCGCCTGGCCGCGGCGGCCACCGTGGAGGAGGCGGTCCTGGCCCACCCGGCGGTCCGGGGGGCCCGCACGATCCTGGTGTTCTACTCGTTCGGATCCGAGGTCCCGACCTCCGGACTCATCGAACGCCTCCTGGCGGGCGGGCACCGGGTGCTCCTCCCGTTCCTGGACGGCGGGGCCATGGAGGCCGCCGAGGTCCGCCCCGGCGAGACCCTGGTCCACACCTCGTACGGGCCCAAAGAACCGGCCCGGCGCGTGGCGGTGGATCCCGCCGAGGTGGACGTGGTCATCACGCCGGGGCTCGCGTTCGACCGGGCGGGCCGGCGCCTGGGGTACGGCGGGGGGCACTACGACCGGTACCTGGTGCGCCTGGCGCCCGGGACCCTGCGGGTGGGCGTCGGATTCGCGGTGCAGGTCGCCGAGGCCGTCCCGGCGGGGGAGATGGACCAGCGGGTGGACGTGGTGGTGACCGAAGCCGGAACCGTGGACTGCCGGCCGCCCCGGGATCGCGCCGCCGGCCCCACCGCCTGACGGTCCCGGTCTTCGAAAGGTCTTGAACCGCGCGGGAAGCTGTGGCATGGTGCGCCCTGCCACTCGACGGCAACGACTTGGGGCGAGGGGGGTCGACCGCCATGTGGAATCCGGAAGAGCTCGACGCGTGGGCGCCCGCGCGACTTCGTGCGGGTGCGATTGGGCTGGTGCTTGCAGTGGGCGTCTCGCTGCTGGCGGGGTTCCGTATGGGACCCGCCGGGCCGCCCCAACCGCAGGCCCGGCCCCACACGCCCGGGACTCATCGCCCGCCGGTCGCGGGCCACAACGGAAGCCGGCCGTCCCACCACGGTTCGTCCCACCACGGTTCGTCCCACCACGGTTCGTCCCACCACGGTTCGTCCCACCGCGGTTCGTCCCACCACGGTTCGTCCCACCCGCACACAACGCGAGCGCACTCCCACGGCGCCCCGGAGCCGACCTGGAGCCACTACATGACGCACGTGAACCGGAACCGGATGCGCCGGCTGGGGTGCGACCTGGGCTCGGCGGTGCGAACGGGCCGGGAGCGCCGCGACGCCCTGGTGGTGCTGGCGTACGGACGCCCGGAGCATCACCGCGGCCGGTTCGGCGCCTCGCTGTTCGGGAGGTTCGCGAACACCATGAAGATCGGGAGGGCCGCACAGGCCTACGGCCTGGGGTTCGCCCGGTGCCTGCGGGGTGCGCCGGGGCACCTCACGCTGTCCGCCGGGACCAGCAACTTCGGGCCCGACGTCACCTACAGGCACGGCCGGATCTGGGGCTCGATGGTGAACCGGGCCAACCGGTACGTCCGCAACCACGGCATGGCCGACGACGTCCTGGTGGCGGGAGGAAACGACATCGAGCCCGGCTGGCGGGGGCCCGACGTGACCCGCCGGTGGATCCGCGGGTACGCCTCGATCACCGACACGCCCTACTACAACTTCGGCGGCGCCGCGGGGTGCCCCCCGATCGGCTACTGCGAAGGGGACTGGACGGTCGAGGACATCTGGTACGCGGCCTGGGGCTCGGGCGTCGCGGTGCCACTGCCGGAGATCTATTCGCCCACCGGTTCGAATGCGGAGCAGTGGCACCAGCTCAGCCTGTACTCGGTGAAGCGCCACCACCAGAAGATGGAGATCGCCGGTGTCATGAGCCAGCTCCAGTCGTGCATCGACTCCCACGACCGCTGCCGCGGGATGCGGAACTCGCCGAACAGGGCCTGGAGCCAGATGTATCACGCGCTGAACGGCGACCCCCGGACGGCCCAGCCCTTGAGGTACTCCACGAACATCAGCTGGAGGAACTGACCGCCGGCGTCCGCCCAGGTCGGGGCGCATGACCGGGCCGGGCGGAACAACCCGTCCCGTACAATGGGGGAGCATGCCCACCTACGAGTACGCCTGTCTGCAGTGCGAACGGCACATCGAGGTCTACCAGTCGTTCAGCGAGGAACCGCTGTCGACGTGTCCGCACTGCGGCGGTGTGCTCCGCAAGGTGTTCCATCCGGCCGGGATCCTGTTCCGGGGGTCCGGCTTCTACAAGACCGACAGCCGGTCGGGCGCGAAGTCCGGGGCGCGAGACGGGGGCGAGTCCTCGTCTTCCTCGTCGAAGAAGTCGGACTCGAAGTCGGATTCCAAGGGGGCGAGGGACTCGGGCGGGTCGCGGGGGTCGGAGGGCTCGGAGGGCGCGGGGTCGCGTGGGTCGGAGGGCTCGGGCGGGTCCAAGCAGCCGGCGCCGGCCGGGGGATCGAAGGGGCAGTCGGGCTGAGCACCGCGACGGTCGGCGTCTTCGGCGGATCGGGCTTCTACTCGTTCGTCGACGTCGTTGAGGAGGTCGAGCTCGACACGCCGTACGGGAAGACCTCGGCGCCGATCTCCCTGGGAGACGTGGACGGCGTGCGGGTGGCGTTCCTCCCCCGGCACGGCCGCAAGCACGAGTACCCCCCGCACGTCGTGCCGTACCGGGCCAACGTGTGGGCCATGAAGGAGCTCGGCGTGGAACGGCTGTTCGCGCCGAACGCGGTGGGGTCGCTCCAGCTGCACATCGCCCCGGGATCGTTCGTGATCTGCGACCAGCTCGTGGACCGAACGCGGGGCCGGGCCGACACGTTCTACGACGGGCCGGAGACCACGCACATCTCGTTCGCCGACCCGTACTGCCCCGAGATGCGCTCGGCGCTGATCGCGACGGGCCGTGAGGTCGGCATCGCCCTCCACGAGACGGGGACGGTGGTGGTGATCCAGGGACCCCGGTTCTCCACCCGGGCCGAGTCGGCGTGGTTCCAGCGCCAGGGGTGGGAGGTCATCAACATGACCCAGTACCCGGAGGCGCCGCTGGCCCGGGAGCTCGAGATGTGCTTCGCGAACATCTCGCTGGTGACCGACTACGACGTGGGAGTGGGCGACACCCCGCCGGTCACCCAGGAGGAGGTCATCCGGGTGTTCGAGGAGAACAACGCCCGGCTCCGCGACCTCCTGTTCGCGGCCATCCCGGCCGTGCCGAAGGACCGCGCGTGCCCCTGCGCGACGGCGCTCGAGGGCGCCCGGTTCGAGCCCTGACCGCCTCGGGCCGGGCTCTTCGCCGGCGCGGGTAGGATCGGTCGCATGGCCGAGCTCCAGCTCATCACCGTGGAATTGCGCTTCAAGACCACCGACGACCCCGGCCAGCTGGCCGACCGCATCCGGGAATCGGTCCGGATGATCGTCGGCACCGAGGCCCTCGAGGAGTTCCGGTGGCGGGGTCTCCCGCTCGAGCAGAGGCAGACCCGCCGCCGCTGACGGGCCTGTGAGAAAGCTCACTGACAGCCGCCCGGAGCCGGGATAGCGTCGGGCCACCCTCCCCCGTGACAGCGGCGCCGCCCGTTGCCGCATGTGGCTGCGGCGCCGCCGGAGAGGAGCCGCAGTGGGCAGGAAGTGGTCTCGTTCGTCGAAGCTGTTCGCGAGCTTGGCCGTGGTGTTCGGCCTGGCCGCGTTCCTGGTGGTCCGAGGGTACTCCGAACGGGTCCGGGCCATGGCCCCGTCGCTCGGACCACCTGCCGCCGTGCTGGTCGCCGCGGCCGACCTCCCCCGCGGCGCGACGCTGGAGCCGGGGATGCTCCGCGCGCAGACCGTCCCGTCGAACTTCGCCCCGCGGGGCGCCGTCCGGGATGAGGCCCGGGCGGCGGGCCGGATCCTCCTGGCCGGGCTGTCGGAGGGCGAGGTCCTCACCGACACCCGCCTGGCCTCCGCCGGCGCCGGACCGATCGCGGCGCTGGTCCCGGACGGGTTCCGGGCCGTCACGGTTCCCGTCCAGCTCCCCGGCGATGCCCTCCGGGCCGGCGACCGCGTCGACCTCCTGGCCACCTACCCCACGGGCCGCCGCCACACCGAGACCGTGGCCGTGGCCCTGCCGGTCCTGGCCGTCCTCGGCGCCACCGACCCGTCCGCCGGCGTCGCCGACGCCGCAGCCACCGAAGGCACGCGGACCCTGGTCCTCCTGGTCACCCCGAGCCAGGCCGAGAGCCTCGCGTACGCCACGGCGTTCGCGGCCCTGTCGATCGCGATCGAACCCCCCTCCGAATCCCCGTGATCAGGGCGGGTCAGCTGGGCGTCTGGACGGCGAGGAAGGGGAAGGACCGGACGGCGGCGCCGTCGTCGACCACTGCCTCGATGATGTACGAGCCGGGGGCGGGGACGTGCAGGGGGACGCTCATGGCCAGCTGGAACAGCTGGCTGGCGCCGTGGGGCATGCCGGGGGGCCGGCCCACCTCGAACTCGCCCTCGGCCCGGAACAGCTCTCGGTCGGCGTCGGAGGTGAGGCCCCGGACAACCAGGCGGTGCTTCCGATTGGTCTCCGTCCACTCCACGCGCACGCCGATGGCGATGCCGGTGGGGAGGGTCACGGGGTACGAGGGCAGCCCCACGCGGTCCCACCCGCCCCCCAGGACGTACAGCTTCGCGTCGGACACCTGCGCGGCGTCGCACAGCAGGAGGTACTCGACCGACAGGCCCTGGAACTGGTCGCCCACCTGGCCGCTCACGTGCCTCCCACCGTCATCTCGCCCACCAGGACCGTGGGCGAACCGGTCCCACCGAAGAACCGGAGGTCCGAGGCCACCGCCGAGACCGCCATCAGCATCTCCGGGAGCGTGCTGGCCACGGTCATCTCCCGCAGGGGCTCCCCCAGCTCGCCGCCGGTGATCCGCAGACCCGACGCCCCCACCGAGAACTCGCCGGAGATCGGGTTCGCGCCGGAGTGGACCCCCGAGACCTCCTGGATGTAGACGCCGCCCTCGGCCCCGGCCAGGAGCTCCCCGGGGGGAACCTTCCCCGCGACCAGGAACAGGTTGGAGGGGGACACGCCCGGCGGGCTCCGGAACCCGGCCCGGCCGGCGTTGCCCGTGGACAGGGTCCGGCCCTTCAGCGCAGTGCGGGTGTTGTGCAGGAACGCCGACAGCCGCCCCCGGTCGATGAGCGAGGTGCGCCGGGTGGGCACGCCCTCGTCGTCCACCGGCGATGCGCCGGGGCCCTCGAGCAGCCGGCCGTCGTCCACCAGGTGCACCTCGCTGGATCCGACCGGCTCGCCGAGCAGCTCCGCGAACAGGGACCTGCCCTTCTGGACGGACTCCGCGGACAGGGCCCCCGCGAGCACTCCCAGGAACGACACGGCGGCGGCCGGATCCAGGACCACCGGGACCCGACCCGAATCGGGCTTGCGGGCCCCGAGGAGCCGGGTCCCCCGTTCCACGGCCTCCCGAGCGCAGGCCACCCAGTCCAGGTCGCCGGCGTCCCGGCCCTGGCGGAACGACGAACCGGTCTGCGTCTCCCCGTCCTGCTCGGCCAGCGCGGACACCGAGCACCAGCAGTCGGTTCGCCGGTACTCCGCCGACACCCCGCGCGTGCTGGCGATGGCCACCCGCGACACCGCGTCGCCGTAGCCGGCCGCCTGGACCTTGCGGACCCGCGGATCGAGCCGGGTCGCCGCCACCTCCAGGTCCAGGCCCAGGGTGACCTTGTGTTCGGTGGGCATGCTCACCAGCGACTCCCGGAACAGGCCCTCCAGGGGCTCCGGCCGGGCCGGGCCCGGGAGCGCGTTGTGCTCGTCCTCGCCGGCCAGGGCCGCGTTGGTCCGGGCCCTGACCACGGCCTCCCGGACCTCCTGGGACGTGGGGTCCGCCACCCAGGCGTACCCCATGCGCCCCCCGGCGATCAGCCGCACCCCCACCCCCCGGCTCTCCGCGAACGTGAGGGCCTCGACCTCCCCGCCCCGGGCCCGGACGTCGGTCCGGGTCGATTCCTGGGCGAACGCCTCCACCTCCTCGTCCCCCGAGGCCGCTCCGACAACCTCGGCGCACAGGTCGGTGAGGTCCAGGACCACGGTCACGCCGTCCCTCCCACCGTCATGCGGGCGATCCGCAGGGTCGGGCTGCCGTTGGCGACCGGCACGCCCTGCCCCTCCTTCCCACAGGTCCCCACGAACGTGTCGAAGTCGTTCGCCACGGCGTCGATGGCCTGGAGGATGCCGGTTCCGTTCCCCACCAGATTCGCTCCCCGCACCGCCCGGGTGATCTCGCCGTCCTCGATGAGATAGCCCTCCGTGACCCCGAACACGAACTCGCCGGTCGCCGGGTTCACCTGGCCCCCGCCCAGCCGCTTCGCGTAGAACCCCCGCGAGGTGTCGGCGACGACGTCCTCGGGGGAGGACTCCCCCGGCAGGATGTACGTGTTCGTCATCCGCGGGATGGGGAGATGGGCGTAGGACTGCCGCCGCCCGTTGCCCGACGAGGCCACGTCGTCGCGCCCCGAGCGGATCCGGTCGTACAGATACCCCTCGAGGACCCCCTCGTGGAACAGCACCGTCCGCTGCGCCGGCCAGCCCTCGTCGTCGAACGAGAACGAGCCCCATTCGTTGGCCACCGTGGCGTCGTCCACGCCGCTCACGAGCGGCGACGCCAGGCGCTCGCCCAGCTTCCCCCGATAGATCGAGGAGTCCTTCTGCACGAGATCCGCCTCCAGCCCGTGGCCGCAGGCCTCGTGGAACAGGACCCCGCCGCCGCCCGGGCCGATGACCACCGGCATCTCCCCGGCCGGCGCCGCGATCCCGTCGAGCATGGCCACAGCCTGGCGGGCCGCCCGTTCGGCGATCCCGGCCGGCGGGAACCGGTCCACGAACTCCGCCCCGGCCACCAGCGCCGGCCCGTGGAACCCGGTCTGGATGATCCCGTCCCGGGCCGCCACCACCTGCACCACCAGCCGGATCCGGGGCCGCTCCTCCGTCACCAGACGACCGTCGGACGCCGCGATCATCACGCGCTGCACGGAGTCGCCGTAGCCCGCCACCACCTGGCGGACGGCGGGGTCCACGGCGCGGGCGGCTTCGTCCGCCTCCCGGAGCCACTGCACCTTCACGTCCTGGGGGACCTGTCCGGCGGACCGCTCGGCGACGTGCCGGACCTCTGGCTCGATTCGCCGGAGGCCCACGGGCTGGGTCGGCCCCCCGTCGCGGGCCGAGGCCGACGCGGCCGACGCGGCCTCCAGCAGGCTCTCCCGGTCCAGGCGGTTCGAGTACGCGTAGCCGGCCGAGGTCCCCCGGACCACGCGGACCCCGGCCCCCCGGTCCAGGCCGGTGTCCAGCTCCTCGATCTTCCCGTCGTCGAACCGGACCCCCAGAGACTCGCGCTCCTCCACGAACAGCTCGGCGAACGTGCCCCCGCGGGCCAGGGCCGCGCGCAGGACGTCGGCTGCCAGGGTGGGGTCGACCAGGAGAGAGTCGGATTCCACGAGGCCGCGATTCTAGTGCTGGGGGACGGCGGCGCCGCTGTCCGGCCGGCGCCACGGGTTCCACGGGCCCACCAGCGGGACGAACGCCCCGATCAGCGCGAGCTGGATCAGCGGATTCGGTTCCCATTCGTGGACGCCCACGAGCTGCGCGGCGAAGAACACCCCGGCCAGGGCCACGAACGCCGCCGGGCCCGAGCCCCGGACCTCCATCAGCTCGGCCACCCCCCACACGGCGAGCGGGACCAGGACCACGAAGCCCAGCACCAGCAGCCGCTCGGTGTTGAACGCGAACAGCAGCTGCACGTACACCAGCACCAGGAACGGCAGGCCCCGCAGGGCGAACGACCGGGCGGCCGGGCGCCGGAGGCCGACCACGGCCAGCACCGGGACCAGGACGCCGAACGCCGACAGGGAGCCGATCACGGTCCTGGGCCAGTGGTGGAGGCGGCGGATCACGGTGTCGTGCAGGACGGCGCCGTACGTGTAGTGATGGATCGTGTTCAGGCGGATCGGGCGGGGAAGCGAAGCGACGTAGGCCGGGTCCGAGTTCATGGCCGGGATGCCGAGGTGGACGGCGACCAGCGCCGCCACCGCCGGCAGGGACACTGCCACCGTCCGCGCGGCCAGCGCAGGGTCCCACGGACGGCGGGCCCGGAGTGTGTAGAACAGCGGCGCCGCGAACACCGCGCTCTCCTTGGCCAGGACCCCGGCCACCAGGCACGCGGCGAAGGCCAGATCGCGGCCGGACAGCGCCAGCAGTACGGCGGTCACCACCAGCAGGAACGCCAGGGGGTCGCTGAGCCAGAAATCGAAGAGCGTCCACTTGGTGGCGTAGCCGAGCGAGAAGTACAGGAGCATCCCGGTCGTGGCGAGCGCAGCGCCGAACCCGAGCCGCCAGCACAGGGCCCACACCGCCACCCCGGTGAGGGCCACGGAGGCCACGGTGAGGGCCTGGAACCCCCCCTCGACCCCTCCCGGCAGCACCCACGCCGCGAGAGGACCGAGGATCCGCCAGTTGAACGGCGCCACGTGGAACGACAGCGGCCCGTGGGTGGCCATGAAGATGTACATGTGGTGGTCCCAGGGCAGCCCGAAGTAGGGACTGGCCGGCGTGAGATGGTCGGTGCGGAGCCACAGCAGCGCCGTGCACAGCGCCGAGAGCCCGGCCACCGCCGCCAGGCGCCGCGTCCCGATGGGCTCGCTCCCCGCGGACGGCCCCGGGTCGTGACCCCCGGGAGCGGGATGGATGGCGGGGCCGGTGGGCCGTCCCAGCGGCCGGATCCGTTCGGTCACGGTCCCAAGGATGCGAGCCCCCGGCTCCCGGGGCAAGCGAAGTCCGGCCGCACCCGCGCACCCCGGGCCGCCGGCGGGCGCCTTCGAGACGGGTCCGGGGTTCTGGGCCCCGGTAGCATGACGGCCGCTTGGCCGACCATCCCTCACCCGCCGCGGCCCGGGCGTCCCCCCGCGACGCCGGAGGCCGGGCGCGCTCCCTGTGGCTGATCGCGGGCCTTGGGCTCGTCCTGCTGGCCGTCTACGTCGCCCCGTACGTGATCCGGGGCTACCGCTTCGCCGTGGGCGCGGACGCGCCGGTCTACCTGTGGTGGGCCCGCATCGCCGGCCGCGACGGGCTGTCCGCGACGGGGTACCGGCCCGGGGTCCCGGCCCTGATCCTGCTCCTGCAGGGGACGCTCGGGCTCTCTCCGGCCCAGGCGGTGGCGGCCACGGGGGCGGCGCTGGCCTCCGCCCTGGGCCTCGCTGCGGCCGCCCTGGCCATGGCGGGAGGCCACGGCGCGGCGACGGGTGCGGGCACTCCGGAGGCCAGGCCGGCAGAGCCAGCGATCCCCGTGTGGGCGGTGGCCGGCCTGTTCGCCGGCCTGTTCGCGGCGACCCTGGCGAACGGCTACCTGGCCAGCCTGGCCGCGGGCGTCCTGTGTCTGGCCGCGATGGCCTCCCTCGTCGCCGGCCGGCCCGAGGGCACGGTCCTGGCCGCGGCGCTGCTGGGCGCCGCCGGGGTGACACACGTCGCCTTCCTCCTCCTGGCGATCCTCGTGCTGCTCGCCGCCGTCGCGATGGGCGCTATGGGGAGCGCCGGTGGGCTCCGGGCCGTGGCGGCCCCCGGCTCGGAGGGGCGCCGGGTGATGTCGGCGGTCATCGGAGGGGCGACCGTGGCGGGCGCCGGACTCCTGGCCACGATCGGGCTGGGCGTGCAGCCCATCGCCCACCCGGACACGTCGAAGGACGCGTTCCTCCGCCGGGTCGGGCGCTCCGGCGAGTTGCACGATCTCTATCGCAGCAGGTTCTGGTCGAACTCCGTCCGGCTGCTGCCGCCCGTGCTCCCCGCGGCGATCGGGGCGCTCACGGAACGTGCCCCGCCGGCCGGGGAGACGGCCCTCGGCCTCCGTCGGAGGATCCTGCTGGCCTGGCTCGCCGTGACCGCCGCCGGGATCGTGTTCTCGCTGGCCACGGGGCTCCTGCCCGGCGCTCGGTTCCTGGCCTTCTGCTTCGCCATCCCGATCCTCGCGGCGACCGGCGTGGCCCGCCTGTGGCGCGGCGCCCTACGGCTGCCGGCAGCCGCACGGCCGGGCGCTCGTCGCCGGTGGGGCCGCCCGGCCGCCGTCCTCGTCGCGGCCGCCGTGGCCGCGCTCTCGATCCTCACCTGGTGGCATCCGGCGGAGTCGATCCGCCCCCAGGACATGGCCGCCGCCACCGCTGCCGCGGCGGTGGTCCAGCAGCAGCCCCCGGGGACACCCATCGTGTTCGTGGTGGACGACCCGAAGCACACGGCGCTCGGGATCCCGCGGTTCGGGAGCGAGATCCGCGCCGCCTTGCCGCCCGATCGGATCCGGGATGTCCACCTGTTCGTCGGAAGGCCCGCCGACTACGTGGCCGGCCGGCCCAGCCTCAACGGGAATCCGCTGCACAACGCGTTGTCGGTGCAGTACCTGGATGACCTCCGGTCCGCCCTGCGCGACGCGGCCCGCCCACCGGTGGCGCTGATGCTCCGGCCCATGAACGAGCGCGGATTCCACCGACCCGGCACCGAGTTGGCCTTCCTCGCGCCCGGGGTGGCGGCCCTGGGACTGCACAACCCGTTCCACCACCCCGGCCCGCTCCCCCCGGCACCCGATCCCGTCCTGCCAACAGCTCCCTGGGTTATCGCCCTCTCGTCGCTGGCCGCCCTGGCGCTCCTGTGGGTCGCGGGATTCGGATGGGCCGCCGCGGCGCTCGGGCCCGGCCGCCGAGCCACGACCACCGCCGGGGCCGCCGCGCCGGCCACCGGCATCGCCGCGCTGGTCCTGGCCGGGACGCTGGTGGACCGCTTCGGGGTCCGTCTGACCGGCGCGGTACCCGTGATCCTGTCAGCCGCCGTGGCCGGCGGGGGCTACCTGGCGCGGCGACGGTTCGGCGCCGGCCGGGAGCGCGGGGTCCTCCAGGGGTGAGTCCCCCCGCCCGATCCGGCGGACCCTGAGGAGGATCCACACCAGAGCCAGCAGGAACAGCGGCCCGATCACGTCGTGCCCGACGAGCAGGATCGTTCGGTACAGGTCGGGGAGCCGTTGGGGCTCCGCCACGGCGCGCGTCGCCGCGAGCAGCGCGGACATCGCGATCACCACCGGCCGCCCCCCCTTCGGCAGGAGCCAGGCCACCGGGAGCACCCAGGCCATGTACCAGGGGAACAGCACCGGGGACGCGAGGAGCGTGACCAGCAGGCCCCACCCCCACCCCGCGCCGGCCGCCGCCACGCTCGGGCGGTCCGATGCCGCCCGCCGGGCCACGACGGTGGCCACCACGACCACCGCGGCGACGGTCGCCAGCGCCAGGATCGCCCGGATGGCCGCCTCCACCGCCGTGCGGCCTCCGGCCCCCCACAGCCGTTCACCGAGCCCTCCCAGTGTGGCCATGAGCAGCCTCCCCGGGCTGATCCACTCACGGTGCTTCGACAGCTCGGCCAGCCCGAGCGTGGGGTTCGCCGCGTCCCAGTACGGCCCCGCGAACACCGCCACCAGGACCAGGACCACCGCCGCCTCGGCCGCCAGCAGCGGGGCCCGCTGCCCCCGGGGCCGGCGGGCAACGGTCCCCACCATCGCCAGGACGAGCGCCGGGCCGGCGCCCACCTTCACCAGCGCGCCGAGGGTGAGCAGGCCGATCGCCGCCAGCTCGTGGACGGCCGGTCCCGCCGAACGTTCGCCCCGGGAGTCGAACACGCCCCCTCGCACCAGCACCGCCAGAGCCCCGGCGATGCACACCGCCACCAGCATGTCGTTGTGGCCGCCGCCGACCGCGTAGGCCCACACCGCGGGGTTCCACCCGAACAGGGCCACGGCGAACGCGGCGCGCCCCGGGAAGAGTCGCCGGGCCACCCACGCCACCAGCAGCAGCGTGGCGATCCCGGCCAGGCCGGCGACGACCTTGAAGGCCCACACCAGCCCCACCGGGCTGGAGATGACCCGGGCCAGGGTCCCCGTCAGGAGCGTGAACGCCGGGCCGTACACCACCGGCGTGTCCCGCCAGGCGGGGCCCACGAACGGGAACACGGGGTCCTGTCGGAAGTGGACGGGCGTCACGACGTACGGGTTCGCGTGGTACACACCGTCGATCCGTCCGTACATCGCGTAGCTGTACGCGTCGCGCGACAGCAGCAGCGGCAGCGCCGCAGCGGCCACCTGGAACGCGATCCCCAGACCCAGCACCAACCGCACCGAGAGTCGACCCCGCCACGCCTCCCGCAGCCCGAACAGGAACCCCCCCACGGCGAACGCCATGACCGCCAGTCCACCGAACGCGGCGCCGTGCCCGGACAGCCCACCCAGACCGAGACCTTGGGCCAGGCCGGTGAGCGGCGCGACGGGCCCGCCGCCGGCGAGCAGGGGCGGACTGAACGGCGAGGGATCCATCCCGGCAACCACGGCGACGGCCACGACGGCGGCGATCGCCCAGGCCACCGCGAGATCGGCCGATAGCGCGGGCCGGGACCGGCTTCGGCTCACGTCCGGCGACTGTAGCAGCGGGGCAGGCGGCGCACGGGAGGAGGGGAATCCGGCCGGAGGATCACACGGCCGGCGGGATCAGTCGGGCGGGCAGACCACCTGGAGGTACGGAAACGGGTCCACCGCCCCGTTCGTCCCGGCGAGCTGCCGGTCGTAGGAGGCGACGGCGTTCGGGTGCCACTCGAAGTGGTCGTGGGGACTCGTGCCCTGGGCGTCGCCGGTGTTCCCGACGAACCCCACGACGTCGCCGGCCTTCACGTTCTGGTCCGTGATCCCGTAGGCCACCAGGTGGGCCATGTACACGTACCCCTGGGCCCCGGTCACCTTCACGGCGTTGCCGCCCAGGGTGTTCCCGTCCTTCTCCACGTAGCCGGCGAACGGAGCCACGATCGGCGTCCCGATGTCCGCGAAGATGTCGTTGCCGGCGTGCGGGTGGTACCCGCCGGCGTAGCGCGGCGCGCCGTAGTCGTCGGAGTAGGAGTACTGCCCCATCACCGGGCAGATCGTGAACGGGAAGCCCTCCGGCAGGATCGTCGAGTTGTACTTCGCACCCTGCTCGGTCTCCTGCGAGATGAGCTGGGCCAGGTCGAGGGACCCCGTCGGGAGGGGGCCGGGCACCTGTCCCTGGATGTCGCCGGCCCCGTGATGCGCGCCGTCGCCGCGCTTCGTCCCGGTTCCCTTCCCGGTCCGGGTGTTGTCCCTGCGGGAGTCGCGCGTGTTCGTCGTCGAACCGCCCTTCGAATCCTTGCCGGTCCGGCGGACTCCCACGGTGCTGCCGGACCGGAAGCGCTTGCTGAGGTCGACGGTCTTCGTGCCGCCCCTGATGTCGGCCCCCTTCGGCCCCGTCTTCCCGTCGTCGGCGCGCGGGATGCGGGTCTTGCCGGTCGCCCCGGCGGACCGGTCCGCGGTCCCCGGAGAGGACGTGGTGGCGGGGGTGGCCGGCTGTTGCGGGTCGGTGCTCGGCGCCGTGACCTGGGCCACGGGCGTGGTCTGATCACGGTGCGCGTACGCATACTGGCCGCAGGCCGACCCCAGGAGCACGACGGCCACGGCCGCGACGGCGGCGCCGGCCAGCCGGCCCCGGGCACGCCGATGCGCGCCCCGGATCCGTTCTTGGCGGTGGGCTTCGGATGACACGGTGAAGGCGGGCCCCCTCGTGGAGTCGCCCCCCCGTCCCGCTCGGGTCAGGCGGAACATCGCGCGGTCACGATTCCCGCCCGGGCCGGCGCCGAAACCTCGGGCGCGTCCGGGGCGGCCGCCGGACGTCGTTCGGACGGCGGTTTGTGGGCCGCGGAGATGGGAAAAGTGCTACTCGAGCGTAGGAAGCCGGGTGCCCGCGTGAGCCCGCGCGGTCTCCCCCGGCCTGATCAGGGGCCCGCAATCAGGCACATCAGGGGAACCATGAAGAGGGGGAGCATGAAACGGCCGTTGCTCGCCGCACCGATCATCGTCGCGCTCGGCCTCGGCCTGGTGGGCCTGGCCGGAGCGGGATCCGCCGCCGCCGACCCGATCCCGCCGCCGCCCACGGCGCCGGCCGAGGTTCCTCTTCCGGCGCCGGACCCGACCCTCCCCGCGCTCCCGCCGCTGCCCTCGCCGCTCCCGACCCTCCCCATCCCGGGCGGGGCGGGCTCCGGGTCGCCGTCGCCGTCCCCCTCGCCCAGCGGGACGCCCACCGAGCTCCCCACCGGTCCCACGACGGACTGCCCGAAGGTCACCGGCACCACGATCCAGTTCTGCTACCAGCACGGGTTCGACCGCACCTCGTGGTACTGGAAGGACCAGCAGTACCAGAACGTCAACCCCGGCCCGGTGAACCAGCAGCTGACCTTCCCCGACCCCCAGGCGCAGGACACCATCCCGGTGACGATCATGCAGTCGGACCTGGACCGGGTCTCGGCCATCTACTTCAACCTGGTCGGCCACGGCGTCCCGGTCGGGGCGACGATCACGAAGTTCGTCCTTCAGATCCAGGAGGGGGCCGCCCCCACCGGTCCGGAGCAGCCCGAGTACAACGCCTCCGGCCAGATCGTCGAGGCCTGCCCGGCCACCAAGATCTGGGCGGCGGGGGCGGCCGAGCTGTGGGACACGAAGCCCACCTGGTCCGACACCGGGTGCGTGAAGGGCGAGGTGGACGACTCCACCGAGGCGCCCACGTGGACGTTCGACCTCACGCCGCTGGCCACCGAATGGGCGTCGGATCCGTTCACCTCAAACGGCGTCGTGTTCGTGCCCCGGAGCTCCGGGGGGCCGGCCGACTCGAACTACCAGATCAACTTCAAGATCCCGAGCCGCGACGACAGCACCACCCCCACCGTCAACGAGTACGACTCGACGAAGGGCCGGACCCTGGTCACGGTGAGCTACCGGCAGGCGGTGCCGTCCCCGCCCCCGACCCAGTCGCCGACGCCCAAGCCCCCCCACTCGCCGAAGCCCCCGAAGCCCACCACGCAGCCTCCGCCTCCTCCCCCGCCTCCCGTGGGCGGCGGTGGCGGCGGCTCCAGCACCGGCGGCGGCTCGAGCTGCTGTGACACCGGCGGCTCCACCGGCGGCGGGACCGGGCCGGTCACCGGCGGGAGCAACACCGACTTCGGTGGCGGCGGCAACTCCGGCACGACGCCCGTGGAGCAGTCGGCGCCGTCGGGGTTCCTGCCGGTGAGGTTCCCCTGGTACGCCTGGCTGGTGCTGCCCGTGGCCCTGCTGGCGCTCGCCGCGGTGCGCTCGATCCTGTTCGAACAGGCCCAGGGCGTCCGCCCCGGCGGCGTGATCTCCGCGATCCGGGCCCGCAACGCGGCGGCCCGCGGGGAGCCGGCCGGTTCCGGAGGCTCCGGTGCCGGCGGCGGGGTGCTGCAGCGCATGCGTCAGGCCGCCCGCGAGGGGATGGCCCGGGGAACGGCCAGGACATGACGAGACGACCAGACCGACTCGACGCACCCACACGAGGGAACCGAGGGAGCTGGGAACCATGAGACGCACCGCCCGCCCGCTGATCGTCGTGGCCGCGGTGGCCCTGATCGCCGCGGCGTGCGGCCAGTACCCGAACGTGCACGAGCGCGCCTACGGCAACGCCGGCGTCGCCGGGAACAACGGAAACGGCACGGTGGCGAACCCGGGCGGGAACGGCAGCCTGGACAACGGAGGCCTCGGGGGCCCGCTGGGCGGAGGCGACACCAGCTTCGGCGGCGACAGCTCCGGGACCAGCGGCAGCGGCTCGAGCAACCCCGTGGGGACCGGCGGCTCCGGCGGAGGTGGCGGCTCCGGAGGTGGCGGAGGCGGCGGCTCGGGCGGCGGGGGTGGCGGCTCGGGTGGCGGGGGTGGCGGCTCCGGAGGTGGCGAGACGTGGGGCGACACGATCGTGATCGGCATCCACGCCCCGATCACCGGCGCGGCGCCGGTCACCATCAACTCGTTCTACACGGAGAAGGACCTGTTCTGGCGGTACGGGAACAACGGCGGTCCGGTCACGGTGTACGGCCGGCACGTCCAGGTGGTGGTCCAGGACGACCAGTACAACCCCTCGCACGCCCAGCAGGTGTGCCAGCAGATGGTGGTGCAGAACCACGCCTTCCTGCTGGTGGGCGGCGCCGGCACCGACCAGATCGTGGCCTGCGCGAACTACGCGCAGAGCGTGGGCGAGCCGTACCTCTCGGCCGGCGTGAACCAGCAGTACCTCGCGCCGCTGTCGGACTACTTCGCGGTGTCCGAGTCCTACCCGCAGCAGGTCCCGGCCCTGGCGAACTACATCAAGCGGAACTTCACCCAGGACTGCTCGAAGGTCATCATGATCGCCGAGGACACACCGAACTTCGACGACGCGGTCAACGCGTTCAGCTCCGCGTGCTCCGGCGCGGCGATCCAGCGGGTGTCGAAGAACGGGAACGACGCCGGCTCCGTCGGCGGCCAGCTGTGCACGGGGACCATCCCCCGGTACGACGCGGTGTTCCCGCTGCTGGCGCCCGTGTACTTCCTGCAGATGGCCGGCGCCGCACGGTCGTGCAACCCCCAGTACACCGGGATCGGCATCACGATGGGGATCGACACGGTCGCCGACACCTACTGCGACTACGGGTCGAACGACAAGCTCCAGTTCTTCTCTCCGGCCACGGCGTTCGCCGACTCCACGAAGTACGACCCGGGGTTCGTGGCGGCCGCGCACAAGGCGGGGGTGGACCCCGACGACTTCGGATGGCTCCTGTGGGGGTTCAACCGGGCCGTGTACTCGTTCCTGCAGGCGGCGGGCCCGAACCTCACCCAGCAGGGATTCATGCAGGCGGTCTCGACGTACCACGGCAGCCAGGCCGGGTTCTCGGCGGTGCAGTACTCACCGGACAACCACTTCGGCGGCCGGACGTTCAACGTCCTCACCAACGTGTGCGACAGCAACGGCGGTCACTACGTGACGAAGTACGCGAACGTGAGCGGGTTCTAGGGAGCGGGCCGGGAGAGGGGGCGAGCGATGTTCCAGGCGATCGTTCTCGGCCTGTTCCAGGGGGCGACGTACGCCATGCTCGCCGTGGGCCTGGTCCTGGTCTACAAGGGCGCAAAGGTCTTCAACTTCGCCCAGGGTGAGTTCGGCACGCTGGCCGTGTACGTGACCTGGTGCATGCTGGGCTACCAGCACCTCCCCTACTGGCTCGCGGCCGTCATCGGCCTGTCGTGCGCCGTCGCGCTGGGAATGGTCATGGAGCGGCTCATCGTCCGCCCGCTGATGGGACGGTCCCGGATCACGCTGCTGGTGGCGACCGTCGGGGTGGCCCTGGCCGTGATCCAGACCACGCTCATCGTGGCGGAGCCCAAGCCTCAGAACCTCGACGTGGCCGTCAACGGGAACCCCACCGTGATCGGCCAGGTGGGGATCCTCCCGCAGCAGTGGCTCCTGATCGGGGTCCTGGCCGCGGTGGGCATCCTCCTGGCGCTGTTCCTGCGAACCGACTACGGCCACGCGGTCACGGCCACCTCTCAGGACGCGTTCGCGTCGAGGGTGGTGGGGATCAGCGTCCCGGCGGTCTCCCGGATCATCTGGGGCTCCGCGGGGCTGCTGGGCGGCCTGGCCGGACTGCTCCAGGCGCCCATCACCGGCTCGTTCTACCCGGGGTACCTCACGATCACCGGGCTCATCCCGGCGTTCACGGCGGCGGTGATCGGCGGGATGGACAGCCTGGCCGGGGCGTTCGTCGGCGGCCTGGCCGTGGGCGTGGTGCAGAGCGTGGGCCAGTACCAGCTCCAGCTCAAGGCCGGCATCCCCGGCGGGTCCGGTCTGGTCGTGTTCGCCATGCTGATCATTGTCCTGATGGTCCGGCCCCGCGGGCTCCTGGGGAAGGAGGTGGCCGCGTAGATGGCCGTCGCCGCGCAGGCCCCCGAGGTCCACGTGATCGGCCGGCCCCGGTTCGTGGTGACCTCGTCGGGGCTGGTGGGGCGGGCGGTGGCGGCGCTCGCGCTCGCCCTGGTCGTGTTCACGATCCCGCTGCTCACCACCTCCGTGTGGGACAACATCGTCTCGCTCGCCGCGATCTACGGGATCATCGGGCTGTCGGTGAACGTGATCACCGGCTACGCGGGCCAGATCTCGCTGGGGCACCAGGCCTTCGTCGGCATCGGCGCGTTCATGTCCGCGTTCGTCGTCCAACACAAGTTCGGCTTCGTGGCGGCAGTCGTGGCGGCCTCGGCCATCGGGGCCGTGATGGCGCTGGCCCTCGGCCTGGTGGCCCTGCGCATCCGGGGCCTGTACATGGCGCTCGTCACGCTGGCCTTCGGCGTGATGGCCCAGGACACCATCTTCAACTGGCGTTCGTTCACGGGCGGGGGGGCCGGCTCCGAGGCGCCGCGCCCCGCGCAGTTCGCCTCGAACGAGTCCTTCGCCTACCTGTGCCTGATCGCGCTGGCGCTCATGGTGATGGTGGACTGGCGCTTGTCGAAGTCGAAGGCCGGCCGGGCCATCGTGGCCGTGCGGAGCAACGAACGTGTCGCCGCCACGCTCGGGATCAACACCACCGGGTACAAGCTGTTCGCGTTCGCGGTGGGCGGGTTCATGGCCGGGCTGGCGGGATCGCTGTTCGCCCACCACGAGAAGTTCGTGTACGCGAACAACTTCGACCTGTTCACCGCCGCCCTGCCCTGGGTCATCATGGCCGTGGTCGGGGGGCTGGGGTCGCGGGCGGGCGTGGTCATCGCCTCGAGCTTCTTCGCCACGTTCTCGTACTTCTTCCCGTCGGCGAAGCCGTGGACCGTGCCGTTCATCGGATCGGTGGGAGCGCAGCAGCTGCCGCCCCTGATCGGGGCCGTGCTGCTGCTGTTCACGATCACGGTCTATCAGGGCGGGCTCGGCCAGCAGATCCTGCCCTACCGCAGATGGCTGGCCGGCGGTCGGTTCCTGGAACACCGGGAGGAGGCCCTCGGGATCCCCGGCCAGGTCCTGCTGGTGGGGTTCATGGTGCCGTTCGCGTTCCACCTGCCCTGGCAGTTCTGCCTGTTCGTGGGGGCGCTGGGTGCGGTGGCCGCCGGGGCGGGGATCCGGGCCCACGTGCTGACCCGCCCCGAGCTCCAGCGTCGCCGGGCCACCGTGGCCGAGCTGGAGGCCGAGCAGGAGGAGGTCGAGCACGAGACCCTGGGCCACCTCCCCAGCTCCATCGGACCCCGGCCCAGACGGGCCTCCGACGAGCCCACGCTTCCGATGCCGGCGGTGCCGGCGCACGCCGCCTCCGGGGCGGTCGCCACCGCGGACGCCGCCCAGGCGGTCGAGGATTCCGATGCGGAGCACGCCCCGACCACCCGGATCCCGGCGGTGACGGACGACCAGGGTGAGACCGAGGTTCCGTCCGCGGGAGATCCGTCCGAACGACCGCGCCGGGAGCTCGGCGCGTTCCGGAGAAAGCGAGGCCGCACGTGACCAGAGCGCTCGAGGTCCGCGACGTGTCCCTGCGGTTCGGCGGCCTCCAGGCTCTCCGGGACGTCTCGATCGACGTCGGGGAGTGGGAGATCGTGGGCCTGATCGGCCCGAACGGCGCGGGGAAGACGACGTTCTTCAACGTGGTCACCGGCATCTACCGTCCCGACCGCGGGACCGTCTCGTTCAAGGGGCAGAACGTGACCCGCATGCCGACCCACAAGCGGGTCCGCCTGGGGATGGGACGGACGTGGCAGAACCTCGGCGTCGTGCCGACCCTCACGATCCTGCAGAACCTCCTCACCGCCCAGCACGCCCACGTGCGGTACAGCGCGCTGACCGGGCTGCTCGGCGCGCCTGGCACGTTCTTCGAGGAGCGCGAGCTGCGGCGCAACGCCGAGGAGATCCTCGACTTCCTGGGGCTGATCCCACTGGCGGACGAGCCCGTCGGCGGGCTGCCCTACGGGACCCAGAAGCTGTGCGACCTGGCCATGGCCCTGGCCACCGACCCCCAGATCCTGCTCCTCGACGAACCGTCGTCGGGGATGGGACCGGACGAGGCCCACCGGCTCGGCGAGACCCTGAAGTTCCTGCGGGACTCGCTGAACCTCACGATCCTGATGATCGAGCACCACGTCCCGCTGGTGGTGGGCGTGTGCGACTACGTGTACGTCCTGTCGTTCGGGGAGCTGCTGGCCAAGGGCGAGCCCTCGGAGATCCAGCGCCATCCCGACGTCATCGCGGCCTACCTCGGCGAGGAGGCCGACGTCATCGGGGTGCCCGAGTCCCAGGAGACCCCCGCCGGCGACGAGCCCGCCGCGGCCGGGACGTCGGCGAGGACGGAGGAGGCCCATGTCGCTTCTTGAGGTCGACGACCTCCGCACCGGATATGGAGCGGTGCCAGCGCTCCACGGGGTCTCGTTCTCCGTGGGGGAAGGCTCGACGGCCGTCATGCTCGGGCTGAACGGCGCGGGCAAGACCACCACGCTGCTCTCCGTGGCGGGCCTCCTCAAGCCCTGGAGCGGCCGCATCTCCTTCGACGGCGAGGACGTGACGAAGGCCGATGCCCGGACCCTCGTGCGGCGGGGCCTGGTCCTCGTGCCGGAGGGCCGGCACGTGTTCCCGGGCATGTCGGTGTTCCACAACCTCCGGCTGGGGGCGTGGCCCCGGCGCCGCGACCGCCGCCGGTTCAAGCAGAGCCTGGAGATGGCCTACGAGATCTTCCCGGTCCTCCAGGAGCGCCGGCACCAGCTCGCCGGGACCCTCTCCGGGGGCGAGCAGCAGATGCTGGCGCTCGCCCGCGGGCTCATGGCCGGGCCCAGGCTCCTGCTCATCGACGAGGCCTCCCTGGGGCTGTCGCCCAAGCTGGCCCAGGAGGTGTTCCAGGCCGTCCGCCGCATCTCCCGCGAGGGAGTCACGGTCTTCATGGTCGAACAGAACGCCGGCATCCTCCGCTACGTGGACCGGGCGTTCGTCATGGAGAAGGGCCGCATCACGTTCGACGGCCAGGGCTCCGAGGTCCTCGAGCACGGCACCCTCCGTAGCGCCTACCTCGGCGCGCCCGCCTGACCCCATTTGCTCGAGGGCGTTGCCTCGGCTCCTCCAACATGTCTGCCCGAGGTTGCACGGCCGGCCGTGGGGGCACGCCTACGCTGCGCACCGGATCGCACTCCCGTCCTCCGGCCGGAATCCCATCTTGCTCACTTGCGGTCCGTTGCCGGCCTCCGGACTTGGCGCTCCCCTGCGCTCCGCCGGCGACCCCGCCGACCAACCTTGGTCGAGCACGATCTGCGACCTGCCGCTTTGACGGTTCGCCACCTCCTGCGCGAGGGTGCATGGACCGATCCCGGAACAGGAGGTCGAACGATGGCGGCGACGAGGACGGCTCGGGCGCGGTGGGAAGGCACTCTGCTCGAGGGGCGGGGTTCGGTCAGTACCGGGACCAGCGACCTGTTCGCGGACGCCCCGCTGACGTGGAAGGCGCGGACCGAGTCGCCGGACGGCATGACCAGCCCCGAGGAGCTGCTGGCCGCCGCCCATGCAGCCTGCTACGCCATGGCGTTCTCGAACGTTCTCGCCACGGCAGGCACGCCGGCCCGGTCGCTCGAGGTCGAGGCCACCGCGACGTTCGCGCCGAAGGAGGGAGGCGGCATGCACGTCAGCACGATGGAGCTCAGCGTGCAGGGCGACGTCCCCGGCATCGACCAGGCGGCGTTCGAGCAAGCGGCCCTCGAGGGCGAGACCGGCTGCCCGATCTCGAATGCGCTCCGAGGAAACGTGGAGATCTCCGTTGCTGCGACGCTCACATCAGGTTGACGGCTGAGCCGCATCAGCGCCGCGCAACGACACCGGCACCCGGCCCCGAGGCCATCCACACCAGATGCCGACGCGGCGCGCCACCCCAGCGTGCGGGAATGTCACCAGACCCCAGCCTCCTGGTCGCCTCTCGACAGTCGGTAGGACTTGACCCACGGACTGGCCGACATCATGCTCGTTCTGCGTGATCATCCTGATGCGACATTCACCATGAGGCTTGCTCGACGATTGACTGTCGCTGGTGTCTTCCTCGCGGTGGCGATCGGGGGGTTCGTCGCGCGACTCGACCGACCGCCTCGCCCGGGTCCGACCGACCTACCGCCGGAGAAGCAGGCGATCATTGATCGAGAGGAAGCGATGATCGTCGAGGGGAGAGAACATCCTGCTTCGCCGTCCCCGTACCAATGGGCAAGGCCCAGTCCCCCCGCCTTCGAGGAAGGGCTGTGGACTCGGGCACAGGTGGGCGAGCTCCCCCCGAGTGCCGGCATTGACTACGTGAACGTGTGGACTCACATCCTGGACCGAAAGTACGTGAGCGTATTCGCCGGATCCCGCCCTGATCGGCCAAGCGACGGTCTCCTTTTCGTGGAGGAGATCGACCCGATCACCTGGCACCACAATTTCGGCTCTCCTGACGCATCCGTGGGTCCATCAGGCCGCTTCCCGTCCGGGTAGCGGGGGGCAGTAGCCGCCGCGATCGAGCAGGGCGAGGGCGACGAGGTGCTCGGGCTTCTTGAACCCGAAGGCCATCCGGTGCAGGACGCGGATCTTCGTGTTCGTGGACTCGATGAGCGCGTTGGAGAGCTTGTGGCGCATCGCTGCCTCGATCCCCGGGAGGTTCTTGCGGATCCTCCGCCCCAGCTCGACGAACGCCGTGATGCGGCTCCTTGCCGCCCAGGCCAGCCAGTCGTGGATCATGGCGATGGCCCGCCGCCCCTTCAGCCGGATGGCGACCCGCAGCTGCTCCTTGAGCAGGTAGGCCCGGTACAACCGGGTGTTGGCCGCGGAGATCCACGCCAGCTTGGCCTCCTGGCGCTCAGTGAGGTCCTCGGGGTTCTTCCACAGCGCGTAGCGGCACCCCTTGATCTCCTTCGCGTAGGTCCGCATGCCCTGGCGCCGGGCGGTGTTCCACACGTCCCGGCGGACCTCGTCCAGGGCGTCGGTGGCCCAGCCCACGACGTGGAACCCGTCGGTGCACACCGTCGCCCCGGGGCACCGCTCCCGGACCACGTCGGCGATCCACTCCGCCGCGTCGGCCGAGACCAGGCGGACCTTCCGGCACCGATTCGTGCCCAGGAGGTCGAAGAAGGAGCGCAGGGTCTTCTTGTCGCGCCCGGGGGCCGCCCACACGAGGCGTCCGGTGTCGTGGTCCACCACCACCATCAGGTACCGGTGACCCTTCTTGTAGGAGATCTCGTCGATGCCGATGCGCCGCAGTCCGTCGAAGGGGTCGTGGGCGGCCCGGCCATCGGCCACCACCCGGGCGATGATCGAGCCCACGGTGCGCCAGGCGATGCGCATCAGCTCGGAGACGGCCGTCTTCGGCGTGTGGGTGACGAGCCAGGCCGCCTGGTCGTCGAACTCGCGGGTGTGGCCGGCTCCGTGGCGGGCCCACGGGACCTGGGCCACGATGGGACCGTGCTCGGGGCACGACACCCTGGGGGCGTCGGACTCGAGGAAGCACATCACGGTGCCGAGGTCGAGCCCCCGCCACCGGCGCCGGCCCTCGCCGCGGTCGTACAGCGGGGCGCGCACGCCGCACCGCCCGCACCGGCGCTTGGAGTCTCGCCGGGGCCGGACCTGGGCGACCACCGCGTCGGTCTCCTCGTCGATGTCCACAGACTCGATCACGGTCGCCCGGTCGACACCGAGCATCCGACGCCATACGTTGATACCGAGCACGCCGCCCTCCTCACCTCGCTGATGGACCGTCGAACAGCCCAAAAGCGTAGGTGGAAGGCGGCGTTGCTCACGTCAGGGCTGGCTGGGGACCCACGGATCGGTCACAAGAGCCACAATTTCCAGAGTCTTTCGACACCGATCGTTGGGCCGGTAGAGATCGAACGTACCGACGGCGCCTTGATCCTCCTTGCGTCCCAGCATGACGCAGAGAAGACGGTCTTCGACGTTGCATCTGTTTCTTTCTCCCCTTGGACGGGGACGAGCTCTCTCTCATAGGCCACATCGCTTCCGCGCCGGATCGTCGGCCAGCCCAGGGTGACTGAATGACACTCGATGCTTCACCGGAAGATCCCAAACGCGGCTTGGGGGTCCCCTGGTGGTCGCAGGCCCATCCATGGAGCAGTGCCGGTTCGTTGTCCGGGGACGGAGGCATCGGCCCGTCGAGCGGGGGTCCCGCGGTCAAGTTTGTCCGGAAGGGACAACCACCAACTCCCTTTTCGGGCGCGAGGTCGTCTACTCCCTTGAGTCCGTCGGGATTCATGCAAGCTTCGC
>WNGA01001983.1_pt1 | contig 31291 bp, 27 predicted proteins | sample 5400061 | NCBI WGS metagenome assembly WNGA01 (sample SAMN13153366, study PRJNA577476) | soil metagenome | isolation source: 100 cm soil or saprolite under grassland replicate 2 | place: USA:California | collected 2016-06-15 | reverse complement strand
GGCGGCAAGATCCTCACCGGCGGGGTCGCCGATGACGGCTGGTTCGTCAGGCCCACGATCGCGGTCGACCTGCCCTCCAGCGCGCGCGCCTGCCGCGAGGAGATCTTCGGACCGGTGGTCACCGTCACCCCGTTCGAGGGCGAGGACGAGGCGGTCGCGCTGGCCAACGACACCCCGTACGGCCTGAACGCCATGCTGTTCACCGAGAGCCTGCGCCGCGCCCACCGGGTCAGCGCCGCCCTCAAGGCGGGCACGGTGTGGGTCAACTGCTTCTTCATCCGCGACCTGCGCGCGCCCTTCGGCGGCGTCGGCGACTCCGGCTGGGGCCGCGAGGGCGGCGACTACAGCCGCGAGTTCTGCACCGAGCCCAAAGCCATCGTCATGGACATCTAGATAGATAAAGGTCGAACGCCGACAGGTCGCTCATCTTTGTGGCAGACCACGGCGAAGTCGACGACGCTCCACAAGAACTCGCCGCGCTCGCCGACCGCTGCCAGGCTCGCCAGCCAGCCGTCCAGGTCCTCCGACGCCACCTCACCGGTGCGGCGGAGCACGGTGGCGATGTGCTGGGCGAACTGGTATCCGAGCAGCTGCGGTCGCCAGCCGCGGCTCACCACCGCAGTCGCGGTCATCGGGTCGACGGTGAAGGGCGAGCGGGCGGCGATGTCGTGCAGCCAGCGGCCGATCGTGCCGTTGACGGTGTCCATCCAGTCCTGCTGGGTGTCGCAGTAGGCGTGGACGAGCCGGCGGGTCAGCTCCAGGTCTGGTGCGGTGAACACCATCGTGTCGTAGTCGGGGTGGGAGAGGACCAGGCGACCGCCGGGCCGTAGCACCCGGTGCGCCTCCAGCAGCACGTGGTCCGGATCGGGCAGGGATTCCAGCACGTTGTGGCACAGCGCCCTGTCCACCGTGCCAGTGGCCAGCGGCAGCGGCGCGTTGAAGTCCGCGCGGACCAGGCTCAGCCTCCCTGCGTGGCGGTCGCTGGTGAACCGGGCTGCCGCGGCGGCCAGTGCCTTGGTGGCCACATCGACCCCGACCACGATGCCGTCGTGGTCGTCGGGGTCGAGGCCGGCGAGCAGGTTGGCGAGAGTGGCGCCATCACCGCAGCCGAGGTCCACGACGACCCGGTCGCCCGATGTGAGCTCGAGCGACGCAGCCAGCCGCTGGTGGCGTTCGACGACGCCTGGGTCCTCGAGCGACTCGTACTGGAGCTCTGCGCCTTGGAACTCGGTGTTCACGCCTCGTCCCTCCACTGGCTGCGGGATGGAGCAGTCGCTGATAGCCTGAGTCTGATTTTGGACTGAATTCCGGATCGACAAGTTTGGCGGCTGGTCAACGGCGACCGTGCCTCCCAGTACCGCAGCCCAGGCGTCCGAGGAAGTGCCATGTCGCCACCACCCCAGCACCTCTCGACAGGGACGAGCGGAGGCTGGCTTGCGCGGTGGATGGCCGCCTGCGCCGACCTGGCCGACCTCCACGCCCACAACCCCCTGCTCGACGCCGTCATCCAAGAGATCGACGGCCGGCGGATCCGCGTCGACGACCGTTGGGTGATCGACTTCGCCTCGTGCAACTACCTCGGCCTCGACCTCGACCAGCAGGTCATCGCCCAGATCCCTGCCTACCTCGAGCAGTGGGGCACCCACCCGGGCTGGTCGCGGATGCTCGGCAGCCCGATCCTCTACCAGCAGATCGAGACCCACCTCGCCGACCTGCTCGGCGCCCCCGACACCCTGCTGCTGCAGACCCTTACCCACATCCACGCCTCGGTCATCCCCGTCCTCGCCAGCGACGGCACCATTTTCCTGGACGCACGCGCCCACAAGACCATCTACGACGGCTGCACGGTCGCCCGCGCTCACGGCGCCACCGTGCAGCGCTTCGCGCACAACGACCCCGACGATCTCGAGCGCCTCCTGCGCCAATCCCCAGCCTCCCCCCGCCTGGTGTGCATGGATGGCATCAACAGCATGACCGGCAACCCGCCGGAGCTCGCCGCGTTCGTGCGGCTCGCCGGCGACTACGACGCGCTGCTGTACGTCGACGACGCCCACGGTTTCGGCGTCGTCGGCGAGCGCCGTCCCGACGAGCTCTGCCCCTACGGCCAGCGAGGGAACGGGGTCGTGCGCCACCTCGGCGAGACCTACGACAACCTCATCCTCACCGCCGGGTTCTCCAAGGCGTACTCATCGCTGCTCGCCTTCGTCACCTGCCCACCATCGCTCAAGCGGCTGCTCAAGGTGATCGTCCCGCCCTACCTGTACTCCGGGCCTCCACCAGTGGCGTCGCTGGCCAGCGCGCTGCTCGGCCTCCAGGTCAACCAGGCGCGCGGCGATCAGCTACGCGCCGGCCTGTACCGCAGGACTCGCCGCATCCTCGACCACTTGGACCAGCTCGGCGCCGCGAGCCTCAACACCTCCGCGTTCCCGATCATCGAGGTCCCGCTCGCCAACCCCGACCACCTCGACCGGGTGGGCCAGTTCCTGTTCGACCACGGCATCTACGCGTCGCTGGCGTTCTATCCGGGTGTGCCCCGCGACGAGGTCGGCTTCCGCCTGCAGGTCACCGCCGCCAACACCGACGACCAGATCGACCAGCTGCTCGCCGTCCTCGACGAGCTGGCCACGACCTTCCCGCTTCGCCCCCCCCGACCCTGACCGCACCTGGCACACCACCGGCGGAGACGGGCCGATCAAGCCGTCACGGAGAGCGGTCGATAGTTCTAGGAAAGCCGCCGACATCGTCACGGTTAGGAGCCCAGATGCTCCTTGGAGGCCTCACCGTCCGCCGACGGCTGATCGTCCTGGCGCTGCAGGCCGTCACCCTGGCCGGCCTGCTGGCCTACGGCCTGTCGCCGCTGCTCCGTTCGGGCCACCAGGAGAGCGTCCCGCTGGACGGGTGGCTGAACGACTCCGTCGCGGCCGGGGCGGCGGCGTTGTGCCTGGCCCGCGCGCTGCTGGTCCGCCGCGAACGCTTGGCGTGGCTGTCGGTGGGTCTCGGCCTGACGGTGTGGACCTCCGGGAACGTGGTGTGGTGGCTGTGGGTCCGCACCAACGCCCCGGACGCGTTCCCCTCGGTGTCGGACGCGCTGTTCCTGGCCATCTACCCCTTCCTGTACGTGACGCTGGTGCTGCTGATGCGGCGCCGCGTCCCCGGGTTCCACGCCAGCGTCTGGCTCGACGGCGTGGTCGGCGGGCTCGGCGCCGCCGCGATCTGCGCCGCCTTCGCCTTCCAGACGATCCTGTCCGCCACCGGCGGCAATGCCGCGGCGGTCGTCACCAACCTGGCCTACCCGCTCGCCGACCTGCTGCTGCTGGTGATGATCGTCGGGGTCTTCGCGCTGCTGGGTTGGCGGCCGGAGCGGGCGTGGTGGCTGCTGGCGGCCGGGATGGTGATCTTCGCCGTCGTCGACGTCGTGTACCTGTTCCAGGCCGCGCGCGGGACCTACGTCCCGGGGACGTGGCTGGATCCGCTGTGGCCGACCGCGGCCGTCCTGCTCGGCCTGGCCGCCTGGCAGACACCGGCCCGTGCCAGCCGCCACCGCCTGCTGGGCTGGGCCGTGCTGGTGGTGCCGTCGCTGTTTGCGGTCGGCGCGCTCGGCGTGCTCATCCTCGACCACTTCCACCCGGTCTCCACCCTCGCGGTGCTGCTCGCCACCGCCACCGTGCTCGCCGCGGTGATCCGCGCCGCGATGACCTTCCGCGAGGTGCGGTCCCTGGCGGAATCCCGCCGGCAGGCCCACACCGACGAGCTGACCGGCCTCGGCAACCGCCGGCTGGTCTACACCCAGCTGGACGCGGCCCTGAGCGCGCGCCGTCCAAGCGACAGCCTCGCCCTGCTCATCCTCGACCTCGACCGCTTCAAGGAGGTCAACGACGCGCTCGGCCACCACCTCGGCGACCAGCTGCTGCGCCTGATCGGTCCACGCCTTTCGGACCAGCTCCGCGCCGACGACGTCCTGGCACGCCTGGGCGGTGACGAATTCGCCGTGCTGCTGCGCGGTGCCGACAGCCACCAGGCGACCGTCGCGGCCGACCGCCTGCTCACCGCTCTCCAGGCGCCGTTCGAGCTGGAGGGCATCGCGCTGCACGTCGACGCCAGCGTCGGCATCGCCGTCTGCCCCGACCACGCCAGCGACGCAACCGCCCTGCTGCAGCGGGCGGATGTGGCGATGTATCAGGCGAAAGCAGCCCACAGCGGCTGGCAGTTGTACGCCTTCCACCCCGGCGAGCACGGCCGCGACCGGCTGCAGACCATCGAGGACCTGCGGACCGCCGTGGACCAGGGCCAGTTCCTGCTCCACTACCAGCCCAAGGTCGACACCCGCACCGGCACCGTCGCCGGCGTGGAGGCGCTGGTCCGCTGGCAACACCCCAGCCAGGGGCTGCTGTACCCGGACACGTTCCTGCCGCTGGCCGAGCAGACCGGGCTGATGCGCGCGCTCACCTCGACAGTGCTGCAGACCGCGCTCGCGCAGGCCCGGGCGTGGCGGCACGCCGGCCTGGACATCAGCGTCGCCGTCAACCTCTCGGTCGCCAACCTGATCGACACCCACCTGCCCGCCGAGGTCAGCGACCTGCTGGCCCGCCACGACCTGCCCGCCAGCGCGCTGGAGCTGGAGATCACCGAGAGCACCCTGATGATGGACCCCGAACGCAGCAGAACGGTACTCGACGACCTGCGGGCACTCGGCGTGCGCATCGCCGTGGACGACTACGGCACCGGCTACTCCTCCCTGGCCTACCTGCAACGGCTCCCGGTCGACGAGCTGAAGCTCGACAAGTCCTTCATCCTGCCGATGCTGGAGGACCAGGCCGGGGCGGCGATCGTGCGGACCACCATCGACCTGGCCCACTCGCTCGGCCTGCGCCTGGTCGCGGAAGGGGTGGAGACCGAGGCCCACCTGCGCGAGCTGGCCCGGCTCGGCTGCGACCTCGCGCAGGGCTACCACATCTGCCGGCCGGTCCCCGCCCAGGACCTGACCCCCTGGCTGCAGCAGCGGACGTGCCAGCCGACCGGCCAGCGGCCCCCGGGCCCGGACCAGCCCGCCGCCCCGGCCGACCGGTTCAGCCAGGTCCGATGATCAAGCGGGGTCAGCTCAGCGCGTCGAGGACCTCGGCCACCAGGGCGGCGCGGCGCCGGGAGTCGCGCAGCAGGCCGCCGTTCGGGCCGACCACGTAGAAGGCGTCGACCACCTCGGTGCCGAAGGTGGCGATGCGGGCGGAGCGCACCTCCACGCCGCAGGCGTCGAGCGCTCTGGTGATGCGGTACAGCACCGCCGGGCCGTCGGCGCAGCGCACCTCGACCACGGTGGCCAGCTCGGAGGCATCGTCCTGGAACAGCACCCGCGGTGGCGGGCGCAGCGGGGCCGGCTGGCGGTAGGCGGCCTCGCGCTCGGCCAGGCGTCGCTCCAGCGGCAGCAGGTCCTCCAGCGCGCGGCGCAGGTCGTCGCGGAGCAGGTGCCAGTTGGGCGCTCGGCCGTGGCGCGCGTGCGCCTCCAGGGCCAGCAGGACGGTGCCCTCGAGGGTCGAGGCGGTGGCGGCGCGCACGTCCAGCCGGTGCAGCGCCAGCACCCCGGCCACCCGCCACAGCAGCCCGCGCCGGTCCGGCGCGGCCACCGCGATCTCCTCGCCGTCGACCTCAACGGCCAGCTCACCACGGTGCGGCCGCGCCAGCGCCCGCCGTGCCAGCTCGGAGCGCGCGCCGGGATCCCCCGCCGGCTCGGGTTCGCCGTCGCCGAGCCGCTCGCCCACCCGGCGGGCCAGCTCATCGACCAGGCGTGCCCGCCACGGGGTCCAGGCGGTCGGGCCGGTGGCGCGGGCGTCGGCCTCGGTGAGGGCCCGGAGCAGGCCGAGGGTGCGGGCGTCGCCGACCGCCTCGGCGACCGCCCGGACCGTGGTGGGGTCATCCAGGTCCCGGCGCGTGGCCGTGTCGGTCAGCAGCAGGTGATGGCGGACCAGGCGCACCAGCACGGAGCGGTCCGCCGCCGCCAGCCCGAGCCGGCTCGCCACGTCCGCGGCCACGCTGGCGCCCGCCACGGAGTGGTCGCCGCGCCAGCCCTTGCCGACGTCGTGCAGGAGCGCTGCCAGCAGCAGCAGGTCGGGCCGGTCGACGCCACGCACCAGGGTGGATGCCTGCACGGCGGTCTCGACCAGGTGCCGGTCGACCGTCCAGCGGTGGAAGGGGTTGCGCTGCGGCTTGCAGCGCACGCGCTCCCACTCCGGCACCATCCGCTCCAGCACCCCAACCTGGTCGAGCGCCTCCAGCACGTCCACAACCCCAGCACCGGCACCGAGCAGGGCGACCAGCGCCTCCCGCGCCCGCGGCGGCCACGGCTCCGGCGGCGCGGCCAGCCCGTCCTCCAGCCGCCGCAGCGTCTGCAGCGCGAGCGGGAGCCCGTCGGCGGCGGCCGCCGCGGCGGCCTCGAGGGCGAGCCAGGGATGGGCCTTGAGGTCGGCGTCGGCGGCGAGCAGCACCTCGCCGCCGTGGTTGACCACGCCGTCGGCGAGCTGCCGGCGCACCGGCCGGCGCCAGCGGCGCACGGTCGGGCCGGCGTGCCAGGCGTCCACGCGGCGCCAGGTCTGGTCCAGCTTCCAGGCCAGCGTGCGGCCAGCGTGGTGGACCGCACGCATCAGCGCGTCCGCGTCCGGGTAGCGGAGCCGCACCGCGACCGCATCCTGCTCCTCGAGGCCGAGCCGGTCGCTGGGGGCACGGCCCGCCGGGCCGCCGGTGCGCTCCCGGGCCACGCGGTGGAGCGCCTCGCGGGTGTCGAGCAGCAGGTCGTAGGCGGAGCGGGCGCGCCGGTCCATGCCGCTCGCGATCCAGGTGGCGGCGACCGCGCGTACCGCGTGCCCGTCGCGCAGCCCGCCGCGCGACTCCTTGAGGTCCGGCTCGAGCAGGAATGCCAGCTCGCCGTGGCGCTCCGCGCGCCGCAGGCTGGCCTCGCGCAGCTCGGCGAGCCGGTGGCGGGCGCCGGCGCGCCAGCGTTCCAGCACCCGCTCGTGCAGGGTCTGGGTGAGGCTCGAGTCGCCGGCGACGTGGCGGGCGTCGAGCAGGCCGAGAGCGGTCTTGAGGTCGCTTTCGGCGACCTCAAGGGTCTCCTCCAGCGTGCGCACGCTGTGGTCGAGGCGCAGGCCGGCGTCCCAGATCGGACGCCAGAGCCGCTCGGCCAGCGGCGCCACCTCCCGGGAGGGGCGGTCGTACAGCAGCATCAGGTCGAGGTCGCTGCCGGGCGCCGGCTCCCTGCGGCCGTAGGCGCCGGTCGCCACCAGCGCGATCCCCGGGCCCGGCTCGCCGAGCAGCGCGGCGAGCCAGGCGTCGGCGGCCTCGACCAGCGCCGCGCGCAGGGCCGGTCCGACCAGGTCGGACCGGCCCTGGAGCACGGGAGGCGGCAGGTCCGCTCCCTGGTGCGATCTAGAGGGCGTCAGGGCCACGCTCCCCGGTGCGCACCCGTACGACCTCGTCCACCGGCACCGCCCAGACCTTGCCGTCGCCGATCTGGCCGGTGCGGGCGGCCTTGACCAGGGCCTCGATCACCTCCCCGGCGAGCTCGTCCTCGACCAGGACCTCGACACGGACCTTGGGCACGAAGTCGACGGCGTACTCCGCTCCGCGGTAGACCTCGGTGTGGCCGCCCTGGCGGCCGAAGCCCTGGGCCTCGCTCACGGTCATGCCGACCACCCCGGTGCTGCGGAGCGCCTCCTTGATCTCCTCGACCTTGAAGGGTTTGACGATCGCGGTGATGAGCTTCACGAGTCCCCTCCCAGGGCCGGTGTGGGGATGGAGGTTTCGTCGCCGGCGCCGCTTGGCGCACCGCCCGCGGCCGAGACCCGCCCCCGCGCCAGCACAAGGCCGAGCTCGTAGGCAGTCTCCGCGTGCTGGCTGGTGTCGAGTCCCTCGTACTCGGCGGTCTCGTCGAGGCGCAACCCGATGGTAGCGCTCACCAGCTTGCCGATCAGGAAGGTCACGACGAAGCTGAACGCGATCACCGCGCCGACCGCCGCCGCCTGCTTGCCGAGCAGGGCGATGCCACCGCCGTAGAACAGGCCGTCGGCGCCGCCGATCGTTGAGGTCCCGAACAGGCCGATGAGCAGCGCGCCGGTGATCCCGCCGACCAGGTGCACGGCCGCGACGTCCAGGGAGTCGTCCAGCTTGAGGCGGAACTTGACGGTGGTGGCCAGCGCGCACAGCGCGCCGGCGATGATCCCGATGAAGAGCGCCCCGATCACGTTCACGTAGCCGCAGGCGGGCGTGATGGCGACCAGGCCGGCCACGGCGCCGGACGCGGCGCCCAGCGTGGTCGACTTGCCGCCCTTGATCTTCTCGGTGGCGATCCAGCCGAGCAGCGCCGCGGCGGTGGCGGTGTTGGTGTTGACGAACGCCTGCGCGGCGAGCCCGTTGGCGGCCAGCGCCGAGCCGGCGTTGAAGCCGAACCAGCCGAACCACAGCATGCCCGCGCCGAGGATGGTCAGCGGCAGGGAATGCGGCGGCATGGGCTCTCTGGGCCAGCCGCGGCGGCGGCCCACCACCAGCGCCAGCGCAACGCCGGCGATACCGGCGTTGGCGTGGACCACCGTGCCACCGGCGAAGTCCTCGGCACCGAGCTTGAACAGCCAGCCGTTGGGCGAGAAGACCCAGTGCGCCACCGGCGCGTAGACCAGGATCGCCCACAGCGCCATCACGGCGACGAAGCCGCCGAACTTGAGCCGGTCGGCGGTCGAGCCGGTGATCAACGCCGGTGTGATGATTGCGAACATCATCTGGAAGACGACGAACGCCACCGGCGGGATCGACTGCTCGAGCGGGCCGGTGTAGCCGGGGACCGCCTCGGTCATATTGGCCAGCCCGGCGAAGTGCAGGGTGCCGATGAACCCGTGGCCACCCCAGTCGACGCCGAAGGCCAGGCTGTAGGTGAGCAGCACCCAGATCACGCTCACCAGGCCGATCACCACGTAGTTCTGCATGAGCATGCCAAGGGCGTTCTTGGCGCGGACCATCCCGGCGTAGAAGAAGGCGAGCCCCGGGGTCATGAACAGCACCAGCGCGGCGCTGGCGAGCACCCATGCCGTGTTGCCGGAGTCGACCTTCGGCGCAGCTTGGGCGGTGCTGGCCAGGGCCAGGGCCGTGCTACCGGATAGGAGGTGCAATGGCGCTCCTCGAGTCTGCGGGGCAGGATGGCACTGAGCATCCGGCAGGCGCTGTTTCCGGGTGGCTACACCGTCGTTACTTCCTCGTGAGCCCGTGTTACGAGCTGGTGAAACCGCAGGTGCCGCGGCTACCGGCGGGCGCGGCGCTGCTGCACCGCGTCGGCAAGGGCCATGTAGTCGTCGCGCTCGTCGACGGCCTCGCGGGGAGATGCCGGAGGCTCCCGGAGGCCTCCGCCGGAGCGTCGCTTGCGGGACTGGAGCACGTCGGCGATGGCCATGAAATCGGCGTCCAGCGCAGGCGCCGGCGGGGCAGGCCCTCGCGGGGCCGGCTGGGCTCCCTGGGCTGCCGGGGCCGAGGCCTCCGGGGCCCGAGCCGCCGGGGGCGGGGATGGTCGGCCGCCAGCGCCGCCGAGCTGCGCCGCCAGGGCGTCGAGCACGGGGGCGAGGAAGCTCGCGCGGACGGCCTCCTCGCCGCCGCGGCGCCCGTCGGGGCTGGAGTACGAGGCGATCCAGCGTCGCACCTGCCGCTCCTCGAGGCCGCGCCGCACCAGCGCGGCGGCGACCGCCTCGACCAGGGGGTCGGCGAATGGCCGGTAGCGCGGGCCGGCGGCCGCCGCCGGTGCCGGCCGTGGCTGGCCCGCCGGCGGCCGCGGCTCGGCGGGGCGGGCGTCGGCGCGAGGCTCCGGGGCCGACCCGGCCGGGTCGCGGCGCGCGGCGCGCTCCAGCTCGGCGTGCTTGCGGAGCCAGAACTGGATCGGCGCGCCGGTGGGGTCCAGCTCGCGCGCCTCCTCGACCCCGTGCGCCTCGTGAAGGTGCCGGAGCAGCGCCTCCGGGCTGTCGATGACCTCATGGTCGAAGTCGTCGGGCATGAATCGGTCGTTCCCCCGGGCGATGGGCCGAGCCGCACGCTCGCTCACTGCTATCGAACACCAGTTCGCATCGGCGCGCAAGCGCCCGAGCAACTCCTGTGGGCGAGTCAGCTCGTGTGGATGTTGGCGAGGGCGATGCCGAGCGGTGTGCGTTCGTACAGTACCCGATGGCGGGCGCGGGAAGCGCTGACCAGGCCGGCGTCGCGCAGGGCGGCGAGGTGCTCGAAGACGGTCCCAGGGCTGAGGCTGTAGCGGCGCGCCAGGGTGCCGGTGGAGGCGGGCTCCGCCAGCGCGAGCAGGAGCTTGGCGCGGGTGCGGCCGATGAGGCGGCCAAGCGCGACCGGCGGGGTCGTGGCCGGGGGTTGCCACAGGGCGGCGACGCCGCGGGCCGGGTAGATCAGCGTGGGCTGCCAGGGCGGGTCGAGCAGCACGTTCACCGACGGCCAGTTGAAGGCGCTGGGCATCAGCACCAGCCCCTCGCCGTCCAGGTCGCGCCGGGCGCTGGCGCGGGTCGCCTCCCGGCGCTGCTCGCCCTGCTGGTGGCCCTCGGCACGGTCGCGCCGGTGTTCGAGGGGGCCCGGGCGGCGAGCCTGCCCGACGTGCTTGGCGGCGGCGACGGCTACGTGCTCGGCCGCTCGTTGCTGCGGATGGTCGCCCAAGGCGCCCAGGTCGGCGGGTTCGCCGTCGGCGGCGCGCTGCTCGCCGTGGTGAGCCCCCGTGCCGCCCTGCTCGGCGACGCGGCGAGCTTCCTGGTCTCGGCCGCGCTGCTGCGCCTTGGGACCAGGTGGCGGCCGGCGCGGGTGGCCGCGACCGGCCCGACGCGCGGCCGTTTCCGGATCGCCCGCGACTCGCTGGCCGGGGCTTGGCCTGGTGCTCGGCGCGCCCCGGCTGCGGCCGCTGCTGCTGCTGCGCTGGCTGCCGCCCGCGTTCGCGGTCGCCCCGGAGGCCCTGGCCGTCCCCTATGCCGCCGCGCTCGGCAAGGGCACGGTCGGGGCCGGGCTGCTGCTGTCCGCCGGTCCGGTCGGCACGATCGCCGGCGAGGTCCTGGCCGGCGTGCTCCTTGGCCGCGCCTGGCGGGACCGGCTGCTGGTGCCGCTCGCCGCCGCGGCGTTCCTGCCGTTGCTCGGCTACGCCGCGCGGCCCGCGCTTGGTCCCGCCATCGCGCTGCTGCTGCTGGCGGGCGCCGGCTCCGCCTACACGCTCGGTCTGGACCAGCGCTTCCTGGACGCCACCCCCAAGCCCCTGTTCGGCCGCGCCATGGGCGTGAGCAGCGCCGGTCTGATGCTCACCCAGGGTCTGGGCTTTGCCGCCGCCGGCGCGGCCGCGCAGGTGCTGAGCGCCGCGGCGGTCATCGCCGCCGCCGGGATCGTCGGGCTCACCGTCGTGCTGATGCTCGCCCGCGCGTTGCCGCGCCCACAGCCCTGACACAAGGACCTGATCGGTTGGGTCCGCCACCGACGCGATCAGTCACAGGCGCCTACCAGCGGCGCCGGTTGCGGCGGCGGGGGAGGAGGAACCTGGCCAGCAGGAACCCCCAGAACAGCAGCGGGAAGATCGGGAAGAACCCGTGGTGGTGCGGGCCGTACCAGCCGCCGAACGCCCACCCGCCGAGCAGCACGGCGGCCAGGATCGCCAGCGCGACGACCGGCGGGATCAGCCAGGGTCGCCACCACCCGGACCACGGCCCGGTGGGCTGCTGCGCCGGCCCGCTCGGAGCGCTCGGCTCGGCCAGCGGTGGCAGGTCGCCCAGCAGCTCGCGGAGCTCCTCGCGCGTGCGCGCCTGGGTGGCCCTGTCCAGCCGCTCGGAGAACTCCTCCCAGTTCAGCCGGCCGTCGACGTGGTGCCTGCGGAGCAGCGCGATGGTATGGTCCCGGTCCGCGTCCGAGGCGCGGACGCCCTGTTGTCGCCCGTCCTGTCGCTCGCGGTCCATGTCTCCTCCTTGATCCTCGAGCTCGTCATGTACCGGTCCATCGTGCCGCTCGGGGCGTCGCGGCGCGTCGGCCGTGGGAGGGCTTTGCGGGTACGTCCGGCGGAGCAGCCGGGGCCGGCGGCCTACCGCGTGGGCGGTACCGCACCAGCCGCCAGGTCAGTCGCCCAGCCCGAAGAGAGCGTCACGCTGACCGCCTGGGCGACGTGGCTGCCTTCGAGGCGGCGCTACGTGTTGGTCGGGAAGCCGAGGTTGACGCCGCCGTGGCTGGGGTCGAGCCAGCGCGAGGTGACGACCTTGCCGCGAGTATAGAAGTGGACTCCCTCGGTGCCGTGCATGTGCGTGTCGCCGAACAGCGACGACTTCCAGCCACCGAACGAGTAGTAGGCCATCGGCACCGGGATCGGCACGTTGATGCCGACCATGCCGATCTCCACCTCGTTCTGGAAGCGGCGCGCGGCGCCGCCGTCGTTGGTGAAGATCGCCGTGCCGTTGCCATTGGGGTTCGCGTTCACCAGGTCGAGGGCGGCCTGGTAGGTGGGCACGCGCACCACCGAGAGCACCGGCCCGAAGATCTCGTCCTGATAGGCACGCATCTCCGGGGTGACGTGGTCGAGCACGGTCGGCCCCAGCCAGAAGCCGCCCTTGTCCCCCTCGATCGGGTGCTGGCGGCCGTCGATCGCCAGCGTGGCGCCCTCGGCCACGCCCGACTCCAGGTAGGAGGCCACCTTGTCGCGGTGCGGCCCGGTCACCAGCGGGCCCATCTCCGAGGCGGGATCGGAGCCCGGCCCGACCTTCAGGCGCGCGATGCGCTCGGAGATCCTCTCCAGCAGCGGGTCGGCGACCTCGCCGACGACCACCACCACCGAGATGGCCATGCAGCGCTCGCCGGCCGAGCCGAAGCCCGAGCTGACGGCGGCGTCGGCCGTCAGGTCCAGGTCGGCGTCGGGCAGCACCACCATGTGGTTCTTGGCGCCGCCCAGGGCCTGCACCCGCTTGCCGTGCCCGGTGCCGTGCTCGTAGACGTAGCGCGCGATCGGGGTGGAGCCGACGAAGCTCACCGCCTTGACGTCCTGATGCTCGAGCAGCCGGTCGACCGCGACCTTGTCGCCCTGCACCACGTTGAACACGCCGGCGGGCAGGCCCGCCTCGGCCCACAGCTCGCCCAGCCGGACCGACACTGACGGGTCCTTCTCACTCGGCTTGAGGACGAACGTGTTCCCGCAGGCGATCGCGATCGGGAACATCCACATCGGCACCATCGCCGGGAAGTTGAACGGGGTGATGCCGGCGACGACGCCCAGCGGCTGGCGGATCGACCAGCTGTCCACGCGGGTCGAGACGTTCTCGGAGAAGCCGCCCTTGAGCAGGTGCGGGATGCCGCAGGCGAACTCCACCACCTCGAGGCCGCGGGCCACCTCGCCGAGCGCGTCCGAGCGCACCTTGCCGTGCTCGGCCGTGATCAGCCCGGCCAGCTCCTCGCGGTGGCGGTCGATCAGCTCGCGGAAGGCGAACATCACTGTTGCGCGCCTGGCCAGCGACGCCTGCCGCCAGGTCGTGAAGGCGTGGGCGGCGGCAGCCACGGCCGCGTCGACCTCGGCGGTCGACGCGAAGTCGACCTGGCCGCTCACCCGGCCGGTGGCCGGCTCGTAGACGTCGCCGCGGCGCTCTGACGCGTCGCTCCAGGGCTTGCCGTCGATCCAGTGGGTCATGCGCCTCATCATCGGTCCCCCTGCTCCAGTGCTGTGATCGCCGCGCCGAGGATCTCCAGTCCCTCGTCGACCTCGGCCTCGCTGACCGTCAGCGGTGGTGCCACTCGCAGCACGTTGCCGTACAGGCCGCCCTTGCCGATCAGCAGCCCGCCTCGCCTGACCTCCTCGAGCACCCACGCCGCCGCCGCGGGGCTCGCCTCGGTGGAGCCGGGCTCGACCAACTCGATCCCGACCATCAGGCCCTTGCCACGCACCTCGCCGACCACCTGGCAGCGCTCGGCGACGGCGTCGAGCCCCTGGCGCAGGCGGCTGCCCTGCTTGAGCGCATTGGCTTGGAGGTCATGGGAGAGCAGATAGTCGAGCGAGGCCAGCGCCGCGCGGGTGGCCAGCGGGTTGCCGCCGAAGGTCGAGATCGAGTTGGCCGTGACCGAGTCCATCAGGTCGCCCCGCGCCACCACGCCGCCGATGGCCACGCCGTTGCCCAGACCCTTGGCGAAGGTCATCGCGTCCGGAGTGACGCCGTGGGCCTGGATCCCCCAGAAATGCTCACCGGTGCGGCCCCAGCCGGTCTGCACCTCGTCCGAGACGAGCAGGATGCCGTGGTCGTCCAGCACCGCTTTCATCGCGCCGAAGAGCCCGTCCGGCGGGGTGGCGAAACCGCCGACGCCCTGGATCGGCTCGGCGATCATGCAGGCGACGTCGCCGGCTGTGGTCGTCGCGATCACGTCGCGAAGGTCCTCGACGCAGGCGCGGACATAGTCTTCATCGGAGAGGTCCCGGAACGGGCTGCGGTAGCGGTAGCCGCCGTGCACGTAGCTGACGTTGACCGGAGTGAGGCTCGAGGCGGACCAGCCGCGGTTGCCGGTGATGCCCATGGCCGCGTAGGAGCGGCCGTGATAGCTGTTGCGCAGGGCCAGCACCTGGTTGGAGCGGCGCGCGGTGGTGGCGAGCAGCAGCGCCGCCTCGTTCGCCTCGGTGCCCGAGTTGGTGAAGAACACCTTGGCGCCGGGAATGCCGGAGAGCGCGGCGATGCGCTCGGCCAGCTCGATCATGGGCTCGATCAGGTACAGGGTCGAGGTGTGCACCATGCGGCCGGCCTGCTCGCGGACCGCAGCGACCACCTCCGGCAGGTTGTAGCCGACCATCGTGGTGAGGATGCCGCCGAAGAAGTCGAGGTAGCGCCGGCCCTCGGCGTCGACGACCCGGCAGCCCTCCCCGTCGACCAGAGCGATCGGCTGGTCGTAGTAGAGCGCGATCCAGGACGGCAGCACCGCCCGGTGCCGCGCGAGCAGCTCAGCGTGCGACATTGGCTCTCCCCGTTGCGATGACCAGTTGTAGCACTGCGAACAAAGATGGGGCGCGTGGCGGAGCCGGACAAGACACAGGATGTCACGGCCTCGACACTCCTGCTGACAGGCTGGAAGGCCACAAGTGATTCCGTTCAGGAAGTGGCTGTTTCGGCACGGAATCGCTCGCGGATACGCCCAATGTTGTTGCATTCCGATTACGAGCGGTGCAGTATCGCTGGGATGTGCCACCGACCCGAGAGGGCCGCTCCCGGGGGCGGGCGAGGAGGCCAGCGGTGATCCAGCGCAATGGGTCCGACGGGCCCGGCGAGCACCGCGTGTTCCTCGACGAGGTGTCGCGCAGGATCATCGAGCAGCTCCAGCAGGACGGCCGCCGCTCCTATGCGGCGATCGCCAAGGTGGTCGGCCTGTCGGAGGCGGCCGTCCGGCAGCGGGTCCAGAAGCTGCTCGACGCCGGTGTCATGCAGATCGTGGCCGTGAGCGACCCGCTTCGGGTCGGCTTCCACCGGCAGGCGATGATCGGCATCAAGGCCGAGGGCGACCTGCGCCAGCTGGCGGACAAGCTGGCCGCGATCCCCGAGATCGACTACGTGGTGCTGTGCGCCGGCTCCTTCGACCTGCTGGTCGAGCTCGTGTGCGAGGACGACGAGGACCTGTTCCGGCTGCTCAACGACACCATCCGCACGATCCCCGAGGTGCGCGCCACCGAGTCCTTCGTCTACCTGCGGCTCGTGAAGGAAACCTACACATGGGGGACGAGATGAGCACGACGTCCGAGACCACGCCGTTCGGGACACTGCAGCCCGACCCGGCGCAGCAGGCTGCTCGCCGTCACCTGTGGATGCACTTCACCCGCATGGGCAGCTACGGGCCCGGCCACGAGGTGCCCGTGATCGTGCGCGGCGACGGCGCCTACGTCTACGACCAGCACGGCAAGCGCTACCTCGACGGCCTCTCCGGCCTGTTCGTGGTGCAGGTCGGCCACGGCCGCCGCGAGCTGGCCGAGGCCGCCGCCAAGCAGGCCGGCGAGCTGGCCTACTTCCCGGTGTGGGGTTATGCCCACCCGCGCGCGATCGAGCTGGCCGAGCGCCTTGCCTCGCTGGCGCCCGGCGACCTGAACCGTGTGTTCTTCACCACCGGCGGCAGCGAGGCGGTGGAGAGCGCCTGGAAGCTCGCCAGGCAGTACTTCAGCGCCAGCGGCCAGCCCGGCCGCTACAAGGTGCTCAGCCGCGACATCGCCTACCACGGCACCACCATGGGGGCGCTGTCCATCACCGGCCTTGCGGCCATCAAGGCACCGTTCGAGCCGCTGGTGCCCGGCTCGGTCCGGGTGGAGAACACCAACCACTACCGCTGCGAGCGCTGCCGCGACCTGCCGGACTGCACCCTGCACGCGGCCGAGGACATCGAGCGGCGCATCCTCATGGAGGGGCCGGAGACGGTCGCCGCGGTGTTCCTGGAACCGGTGCAGAACGCCGGCGGCTGCTTCCCGCCGCCGCCCGGCTACTTCCAGCGGGTCCGCGAGATCTGCGACCGCTACGGCGTGCTGCTCGTCTCCGACGAGGTGATCTGCGCCTACGGCCGGCTCGGCCATTGGTTCGGCGCCCAGCGCTACCAGTACCTGCCCGACGTCATCACCATGGCCAAGGGGCTGACCAGCGGCTACTCCCCGATGGGCGGGATGATCTGCCGCGACTTCCTGATGGAGCCGTTCCTGAAGGGCAGCGCCAGCTTCCTGCACGGAGTCACCTTCGCCGGTCATCCCGTCTCCGCCGCGGTCGCCATGGCCAACCTCGACGTCGTCGAGCGCGAAGACCTGCTCGGCAACGTGCGCGCGCGGGAGGCCGCCTTCCGCGCCACCCTGGAGAAGCTGCTCGACCTGCCGATCGTCGGCGAGGTCCGCGGCGCCGGGTACTTCTACGGGGTCGAGCTGGTCAAGGACAAGGCGACGCGGGAGAGCTTCGACGACGACGAGAGCGAGCGGCTGCTGCGCGGCTTCCTGTCCCCGCGGCTGTTCGAGGCGGGCCTGGTGTGCCGCACCGACGACCGGGGCGACCCGGTCATCCAGCTGGCGCCGCCGCTGGTCTGCGGCCAGGAGCAGTTCGACCAGATCGAGGCGACCCTGCGCCAGGTCCTCACCGAGGCCTGGCGGCGGCTCTAGCCCCGCAACGCCTGGAGCCGTGCTCGCGTGCTCAGCGCTTCCAGCGACCGGTGCTGTCGAGATCCCCGTAGCTGGCGCTGGTGTACTCGATCAGCCGCGCGCTGCCGATCTTGCGGGCCAGCCGGACCTCCTCGTCGACCGCGGGCGTCTCGCGGCTGTCAGGGGCACGGACGCAGTGCTCCTGCTCATGAGCGAGCAGAACCGCGGTCACCCCGGTCACGGGCAGGCCCCAGCTCCGCGCGGCACGCTCGATCACGGACATGTCGATGAGGATCTCGCACGCGACCACCTCACCGCTCTCGTCGTCGGCGTAGGCCTCGCCGAGGTGGTCGCGGCACGAGTGGCACACGCTGACCCGCAGCGGGTCGACCTGGTTGAGCTTGTGCCGCCGGAGCGCGTCGCGGCGCTGGAATGCCAGCTCGCCATGGTCGCGGACGATGGCGAGCGCCCGCTCCACCGTCTCGCGGTCATGCGCGTCGGCCTCGACCTGCACGTAGAAGCGGTCGAAGAGCCGGCCGTCGCGCAGCTTGCGGGCGAAGCGCTGCTCGGCGTCGCTGGGGATGGTGGTGCTCCGGTTCCCGTGCAGGCACAGCTCCTGCTCGTGCAGCATCGCCATCGCCACCAGCTCGGGGAGCGGCACGTTCCAGTTCCGCGCCTGCCGCCGCACAGAGGGCATGTTGAGGATCGCGCCGCAGCTGTCGACCTTGCCGTTGGCCGCGTTGTAGCCACCCCAGCCGGTGACCAGCTCGTCTGCCTTGCAGTCGTCGCAGGCGGAGATGGACAGATCATCGATGCTGTTGAGGCGGCGTCGCCGGATCTCGGCCCGCCGCTGCTGGGCGAGCTCCCGGTGGCGCCGGAGCAGGGTGGCCGCCTGCTCCACGACCGCATGGTCCCGCTTGGTGTTGGACTCGATCAGCACGAAGGGCCGCGGCTTGGGCGGCGGCGCAGGTGACCTGCCTGGCGGTCGGGTGACGGTCACGGCTGATGCCACCGCCACCGCCGGACTCGGCCGCGGGCCGGGCGCTCCCCAATGATCCCAGGCCACCACGGTTCCCACCGCGGCGAGCAGCAGCGCGGCCGACGCCACCCAGCGGCGCGACGCCGCGAGCGCGAAGCCCACCACCGCTAGCCAGACGCACAGTCGCGCAACGCGCCGGCGCCAGCATGCACCCAACCCCACAACGCGCAATGCGACCTCCTGGTGAAATGGGGTCTATCTTGCCACGCGAGCCCTTTCGCGGCTCTCGACCGAACTCGCCAGATAGCTGATAATCAAAATGTCGACAGATATACAGATCGACGCAGGAGAGGACATCCGTTGCGGCATGGGCGTGCGCGCCGGATGCCAGCCGCGCTGCTGGGGGCGGCGCTGCTCCTGAGCGCCTGCGGTGGCGTCGCCAGGGACGCCACCGTGACGGGGGACGCTCAGGAGGGCTCGCTCGACCGCTACCGGCAGACGCTGGCGACCGCCGCCAAGCCGGTGAGCACGGCGCTCGCCGGCACGGCGAGCGCCAGGACGCTCAAGGCACTGACGGCGCAGCTCGCCCAGGCTGAGCAGGCCGCCGGCCAGGCCGCCGGGCAACTCGACCAGGTCACGCCGCCGCCGGACGTGCGCGCCGAGCACGCCGACCTGGTCCAGGCATTCAGGCGGCTCAATGGCGATCTGGGCGTCCTGCGCGACGCGGTGGAGGGACGCGAGCTGTGCGCCCCCACCGCGGTCATGGCCCGGCTGGGCCAGGCTGACGGCCTTGCCGCGGTGCGTGCGGCCAGCGGGGCGCTGGCGGTCAAGGGCAGCCCGCAGGGCTACATGCTCGCCTTCCCGGTGCCGGCGACGCCCACGGAGCAGAGCCGCCGCCTGCCCAACGGCCAGTTCGTGCGGCAGGGCAGCCGCACCGGCAGGGGCGAGCTGACCATCGACAACGACAGCGAGCTGGACACCGTGATCACGCTCGCGCTCGGCAAGCGACCGGCGCTCTCGGTGTACGTGCGCAACCACGCCAGGGACAAGATCACCGGCATCAGAGACGGGACCTACCAGATCTACTACACCACCGGCGTGGACTGGGACCCCAAGGCGCGAGCCTTCACCCGCGGGTGCACCTTCGAGCGCTTCGACGACACCTTCAAGTTCAAGACCACCCAGAGCGCGGCCGAGGTCGTCTGGACCACCTGGTCGGTCGGTCTCAAGCCGGTGGCCGGCGGGAACGCCGACACCAGCGAGGTCGACCCCAACGACTTCCCCGCGGCGTAGCCGCGCCCCGCGCCGGCGGCCAGCGACACCCCCGGCGATTGACGTAGGAGCAGGCTAAGCGCGCCTGCGTATCGCGCTCGCCAAGGTGCAGATGTCTCGGCCTCGGATTGCCCTGCTAAACTCCGCCGCCGTCGTCGGCGCGAGTGCCGGCGTACCAGCCCACCGCGGATGCAGGCGATGGAGGCGCGATGCCGCTCGAGGGTATGGACCTGGACTCCCTGGTCTTCCTGGTGGGAGTTCCCCGGTCGGGCACCAGCCTGCTCTACAAGCTGCTCTGCCTGCATCCCGAGGTCGCCTACATCTCCAACTGGTTGCAGCTGGCGCCGGGCCTGCCCTTCCTGTCCCTGCTGAACCGGCTCGCCCCAGTCTTTCCCGGCACCCGCCGCGCCGTCTGGTTCGGCGCCGACGGGGCCAACGCCTACGTCCACGGCAGGCACCGCTCCCGTCGCGAACGGCTGTTCCCGATGCCTATCGAAGGCTCGCGTCTGTACCAGCGCTACGGCATCGATTACCTGGGACCCGATGGACGGCCAGATCCCGCCCGCCTCAGACGGCTGCGCGAGGCGCTCGCCGCGGTGCGCCGCTACAGCGGCGGCCGCGTGGTCGTGACCAAGTACCTCGGCAACAACCACCACATCCCCGAGCTGGTCGAGCTGTTCCCAACCGCCCGCTTCGTGAACATCGTTCGGGACGGCCGCGCCGTCGCCTTCTCGCTCTCCCAGGTCTACTGGTGGCAGGACACCCTGATCTGGTGGTATGGCGGCACGCCCGAGCGCTGGCAGGCCGAGGGCCGTGACCCGTGGGAGCTGTGCGCCCGCCACTGGGTCCAGGACCTGGCCGTGATCGACGATGGGCTCGCCGCCGTCCCAGCGTCCCGACGGCTCCAGATCCGCTACGAGGAGCTGATCGCGGGGCCGGTCCCCACCGTGCGCCGGATCGCCGCCTTCGCCGGCCTGCGCGAGGACCGGGGCTGGTCGCGCGAGCTGACCCGGCTGTACTACCCGGACAAGAACGAGATCTGGCGCGCACGGCTCACCCCCAGCGCCCGCCTGCAGGTGGAAGCCGTCCAGCACGGCGACCTCCGCCGGCTCGGCTACCTCACCTGACCGTATCCTTACGGTACTGTGAGCGGAGGCGGCGAGCCGGGAGAAGCAGCATGACGTCCAAGGCTGAGCGGCCGGATTGTGGACGAGGCTGGTCGCTCACCTGGGTGGGGAGGTGCCGGCCACCACGCTCGAGGCCTACCGGCGAGCTGGCGCTGGCGTCCATGAGCTGCTGAGCGAGGTCGAGCAGCGCCGGGCCGACCTGGCCCTCAAGGGCGGGCACCCGTGGTCGGCCGACCGGACGAGCCGGACGCTCGAGCTGTGTGCCTGGAACGCGTTCACCCTGCAGCTCCTCGGCGACGAGCTGCTCGTCGGCGACTACCGGGCCAAGCCCGCGACGGTCGGGTTCGTGCCGCCGGTGACCGCCGAGCAGGCGCACGCCTTCTACGACCAGGTCGAGGGATGGCTGAGCCTGGCGCGCCAGGCGCTGAGCAACCCCACCTATCAGCTGGACGTGGAGGTCCCGGCGGACCTCCCCGACTGGAGCGAGACCGAGCACTGCCCGCGCGAGCATCTCGAGGCACTGCTCGCCGCTGCCCGCAGGCTGCACCAGCGCGCCGCGATCGCGCTCGAGGACGCCGCCAGGAGCGAGCCGCCATGCCGGAGCTGCTCGACCGGCGCCAGGGCAAGCCCCCGCCTGGCCGGCTGCGTCGCAAGCTGCCGCTTCCCGGCCAGCCGGAGTTCGATCCGTGGTGCCTGACCGATCCGTTCGTGCGCTCGTTGTGGCAGCGCGACGCACGCGCCCGCAAGGCGATCGAGCTGCTCTGGCGTCACGACCCGCACCCGGAGGTCACCCTGGCGATCCAGGGCCGGATCAACGCCGCGCTCGCGCGCGGATCGGTCGCCTACGCCACCAACCGCCACGGGCGTCCCGTCGGGCAGTATTTCTGCTGCCCGTGGGCGCCGATCTACGTGGCGCGGCGTCCGGTCACCATCGCCGGTCGGCACCTCAAGTCGCTGGAGGAGTTCACCCTCGACTGGATCTATACGGAGTATGGCTGGTGGCACCTGATACCACCACCGATCGACGCTCCTGAACCTGGCGGCGGTGCCCGTCTTGGCTTCGACTTCACCTGCCATGTGCTCACTGCCTACAACCCCGGCTGCGGGGCCGCCGCCGATGTGGACAACCGGGCCGCGGCGCGCGCCCTGCGTGCTGACCCCCGGCTGGACGGGCTGGTGCTGCTGCCCTCGTTTGGCGGCCACCCGGACGGCGCATGGCTGGAGCCAGGGGTTGCCATCATCGGCCTGTCCAGGCACCAGGCCCAGGTGCTGGGACGAGCCTATGGCCAGCTCGCGGTCTATGAACTGGATGGAACCACACGGCGCGTCGTTGCCTGCGACAGCGACCACGTCGTGGCGCAGACTGTCGTCTGCCATCGTGGACAGCGGCCGCCCACGTCGATGCCATCACCGCCGTCATAGCCAGATAGGGTTGCGGCGAGCTTTGCCACGGCGAGGCGGATGCCCCCAACAACTACGGGCCGATCGACTGGCCTGAGCCACCGTTGACGCCGTGTCAGAGCCTCCCGTACGCTGCGGCTTATATGAGCTTCGTGCCACATAGGCAACGGTCCTGCCTGGCACAGTGCGCGACGCAACGCGACGCGACTCGGGGAGAGGATCGTGTCCACACGTATCTACACCCTGCCGATCGAAGAGACGGGCTGGCACGTCCCCAGCGGCGGGACCACCGCGTTCAGCTGGGACTACGACGAGGGCCGGGACCGCCTGCTCACCCTGTACGAGAAAGGCAAGAAACGCCAGTGGAACGCCGCCGAGCGGATCGACTGGTCACAGCCGGTGGACATCGACGACCCCCTGGGCACCCCTGACGAGGCCATCGCGATCTACGGCTCGCCCACCTGGGAACGGCTGGGCCCGCGGGAGCGCGCCCAGGTCCGCCATCACACCGCCGCGTGGCAGTTCTCCCAGTTCCTGCACGGGGAGCAGGGAGCGCTCATCTGCGCATCGAAGATCGTCCAGACCGTGCCCGACCTGGACTCCAAGTTCTACGCGGCGACCCAGGTGATGGACGAGGCTCGTCACGTGGAGGCGTATTCCCGCTACCTACGCGAGAAGCTCGAGCTCGCCTATCCCATCAACCCCCACCTGAAGGCGCTGCTGAACGACGTGATCAGCGACGGTCGCTGGGACATGACCTACCTCGGCATGCAGGTGCTGATCGAGGGCCTGGCGCTGGCGGCGTTCGGCGTGATCCGCGACATGGCCACCAACCCCCTGGGACGGGCGGTCAACGCCTACGTGATGCAAGACGAGGCGCGGCACGTCGCCTTCGGACGCCTGGCGCTACGGGATCTCTACCCGCAGCTCACGCAGGCGGAGCGCGACGAGCGTGAGGAGTTCTGCGTCGAAGCCTGCTATCTCATGCGGGACCGCTTCACCGGCGAGGAGATCTGGCGAACACTCGACTTCGATGCCGACGAGTGCATCGAGTATGTCGAGCGGAGCGACACCTTCCGTCAGTTCCGTGGCATGCTGTTCAGCCGGATCGTACCGACCTTGCGCGACATCGGGCTGTTCGGCCCGAAGATCCAGGCCGCGTTCGCCGACATGGGTGTGCTCGGCTTCGAGCAGGTCGACATCGAGGACCTCATGGCCAACGACGAGCAGGTGGCCTCCAGCTTCGACGCCGATCGCATGAAGCAGGTGGAGGATACGATCGCGGACGGCGCCGAATCAGAACAGGCGCGGGGTATTGGGCTCGATCCCACGTAGAGCGTCGTAGTCGACCTGCACGCAGTCGATACCGCGAGCGGCGGCCAGCACCTTGGCCTGCGGCGCGAACGACAGGGCGGCGAACACGCCGCGGATGCCCTCCAGGCCGAGCTGGAGCCGCTCCAGGTAACGGGTGAGCTGCTCGACGCCGTCGATCTCGCCACGCCGCTTGATCTCCACGGCCACGAAACCGCCGCCCTCGTCACGGCAGAGCAGGTCCACGGGACCGATGTCCGTCGGATATTCTCTTCTCACCAGGCTGAGGCCTGGGCGGATGGTGTGGCACCGCTCGGCAAGCAAGGCCTGGAGCTGCTTCTCGACGCCGTCCTTGACCAGGCCCGGGTCGATGCCGAGCCGGTGGGAGGAGTCGTGGAGGATCTCCTCGACCGTGATGGTCATCGTCTCGCCCGTCCGGTTGGAGATCCGCCAGACGTCCTGGTCGACCACCAGGGTGCATGGCGCCGACATCCAGTTGAGGGGCTTGTAGCCGCCACCGTCGGCGTGCACCAGCACCGACCCGTCCGCTTTCACCATGAGCAGCCGCACCGCGCTGGGCAGGTGGGTGGACAGTCGGCCGGCGTAGTCGACGCTGCATCGGGCGATCACCAGGCGCATGGATGGTGATGCTATCGAGGCTGTCCTGGCCCGTTCCAGTCTGGCCGTCCAGCCGTAGCCGCTGCGGGCGGCGACGTGCTGGCCTACCTGTGGGGGATAGCGTTGTAGTGATCGCATACGAGTACTCTCATCGTTTTGATCAGGATAGCTTCGTTCGAGTACTATGCGACTAGTTGGCATTCCACTCGTGAAGGCTCCATGGCGACTGATGGCACAGTCCCACAGCACCGGCAACGGCCAGGCTGGCTACGTCTTTCTGGCGCGCCGTCGACATGTTGCTCGCCCTGGCTCTGGTCGTGCTCGCGGCCCTGCCGTTTGCGACCGTCCGGGCCGCCGCTGGGCTCGCCATCCGCCCGGTTCCACCGGAGATCGACCTGCCGAGCTTCACACCGTCGCCCGTGTCACCGCTGCGCGACCTCCCCGCATTCAGCGACGGCGGTCAAGCGGCTCGCCTCGTCTCCACGCGGGACGAGCCAGTTGACGAGGACGCCCTTCAGACCGCCTTGGGCTCGCAGGCGGCGCTTCTGCTCAGCGCACCCGTGTCGACGCGGCTGCTGGCCGTCGTGGGCGACTTTGGGATCGATGTCCAGTACGACCAGGGCCCACTGGCTGGCACCTACCCATATCGGTACCGGGTGCTGGATGAGCTCTTGGACCGAGCGCTACCGCCTGCCCTCGACGCTGGTCAGCGCGCCATGGCCAGCGACCTGGCTGGCTTGCTCATCCTGGCCGAAGCCAACCGACCGCAGCAGTTCCCGAACGCTGCGCCGGCCGCTTTCGCCCTGCTCGATCGAGCCAGGGTGTCAGGGGGTTGCCTGCCGCAGTTGAATCTCGCCTTCCTTATCGCAACCGATGCGGAAGCAGACCCCTCTCACGTGACCGGGGAGCTGCGCCGGGCCGCGAGCGCATGCCGGTCAGACCCGACACCGCTGTGGCTGCTCGGTCAGTACCAGCTAGGTGAGGTGTTTGGTGGGGCGGCTCCGCCCGGGTCAGTCTCGCAGACAGGTGCCCCATCCTCCGCCTTTGGAACTGGCCCCGTGGTTGCCGACCTCGACCCCCGTTCGGCGTTCGTCCTACTGGAGCGACGGTTTCCGGGCTCACCAGCGGGATGAGTCGGGCGAGGCGGACGCTGAGCTGAGGCTGGCGTACCAGGAGCAGGCGTCGAACCCGTTCCGCGCGCGCGACCGCTTCCGCCGCGCCCGGGCGCTCTACCGCAGAGCCGAAAGCCTGGACAATGACCGCACCCTCCTGGTTGGCGAGGCCCGAGCCGCGGCTGGCCTGGGGGTGTACCGAGAGGCCGCCGGCCTGCAGCGGCGCGCGCTCACGGTCGACCCGCACAGCCTGCCGCTTCAGGTGCGGCTCATCGACTATCTGGAGCACGCATATGCCTTCGGCGACGCCGCGGCAGTTGGCGCACGGCTGCTCGCCCAGCCGGCGGGCTTCCCCAGCGGTCAGCGCCTGTTTCCAAGACGCCTGTTGGGGGTCAGCTTCTCGCTGCCTGCCGGCACGGATCTCCGCGATGTGGAAGGCCCACTGTCACTGGGCGCGGGACGATTGCAGCCGGTGCAGTTCCAGGTCGGCCCAGCCGGCGGCCGTGGCGGCGGCGCCAGTATCGAGGACTTCTCCTTCATCCCCACCTTCCACGACACGCCTGGAGTCACCGGCTACGACCCGTGGTGCCCGCAGTGGTCCTACCAGCGCGACTCCATCCTTGCCGGCAATCCGGCCCCTGCTCGCGTCATGCCTGCCACCGGCTTCACCGGACCACAGCAGATCCTCGGTGACGTCGAGCAGGTGCCGTGTGGCCACCAGCCAGATGTCTGGCAACGGCTGCTGCCGGCGGTCGCGGCCTGGGAGGCGGGGGACCGCGACAAGGCCGTTGCCCAGATCAGGCCTCATGGTGCCGTCCCGCAAGACCAAGGGCTCCGGCGGCTCTCACCGGTCACGGTCATCGAGGAGGCACGGCAGAACCTCTGGCGTTTCGCCGGCAACCTGCAGCGGGCGGCGGTGGTGGTGGAGGAGTGGCGCGGCCTGGAGCCGCAGAGCGGCCTCGCTCTCGACCGCGCTGGAGAGATCGCTTTCCTCAATCGCAACTTTCACGACGCGGCCACCCTGTTCGCCCGCGCTGCCATAGCGGGAGCTTCCGTGCCAAGGCCCAAAGCGAGACAGCTCCTGGTCGCAAACCGCTGGCTGAAGGAGGGTGCGGCCCTCAAGCTCGCGGGCGACCGGCCGAATGCCCGGCGCGAGCTCCTCAGCGCTACCCGGCTCGCGGCCGTGCTGACCGAGGGGGACTACACAGGGCAGGCCCAGGGGTTCTTCAGCCAGTACCCGATCGATCTGGCCGCGCAGAGCGCGACCGACTCGCTCCACCGGCATGCGCTGCAGGTCTCTTACAACGCCCGAGCCCAAGCAGGTGACGTCGAGCTGCGGGCACACAACTACCCGGCGGCGGCAGCCTGGTACGACTCGGCACTGGCGCTGGTGCCAGAGATCGGGCCGGCGAACCCGGAAGTGCTCGGCTACCACCCAGAGGTGGCAGAGAGCAACCTCGCACTGACGCGGATCGAGCTCAACGACGCCCGCGGCGGGCTGGAGTCCGCACAGCGAGTGGTGCAGGCAGATCCGGCCAATCCCATCTTCCTGGAGCACCTGGGGTTCGCGCAGCAGCGCATGGGCCGCGACGAAGACGCCGCACGCAGCTACGCGGCGGCGGCATCCAAGGATCCCACGCTGTTCCCGGCCCTGAACGACCTCGGAGTGATCCGCGCCCGGCATGGCCGGTACCAAGCGGCGGTGCATGGCCGTCGGCGTGAACGACCGGTACGCATTGGGGTGGTTCAACCTGGGCGTTGCGCTGAGCCATCTTGGGCCGAGCAGGTTCCTGGCCGCGCAGGGGGCGCTCAGCCGTGCGGTCCAACTGGACCCGAGCCTCCGCTTCCGCAAGATGGGGGTCGTCTCCGATGACGAGCCCTACTTCACCACGCTCGACCTGTCGAAACCGCTGCCGCCGCAGTGGTCGTTCGCCACCTCCCAGCGCCGCGGCGGTTTCGCGGTCGCCACCGTCGTCGTGCTGGGCCTGCTGCTTCGCGGATGGTTCCGATCCTGGCAGGCGTACTGGCGGGACGAACTGAGGGTGTCCGTGATGCTCTGTGTGTCCCGACATTGCCAGGGACCAGACCATCGGCAGGGTTCTGACGCCTGCCAGCGCCTCTGTGTGTCAAGCAAGGGGGAAGTTAGGCGCGGCAGACGGCGCCGGGCACACCGTCAGGCTTTGCCGGTCGTCCGACCTGCCGCCCCGCGGCATCCAGGCCGATGACGGCACGCACTTGAACGTCGAGGGGTAATGGGGCGAGCACCCAGACGGTGAACGGAAGGTTCTTGTCGCGTCCCAAGCTGGGGACCGTGATGGCTGGCCGGCCAGCGAGCTCGACCCGTGCGGTCGCAGCCGCCTGGGGTCCGGTTCCGTACACCAGCCCGGCCGTGTGCGGAACGCACAACACTGTCGCGTTCGATTCGCCGGGGACTTGGCGAATGCTGCTACCCATCCCGCCGAGCTTCGGGAAGTGGATTTCGACCCAGTAGTCCTCCTGCGGCGCAGAGCGGCCGCCGCCGCTGATCTCCCAGGCGTAGTCGCCCTGGCCGCCGGTGGCGATCGTCTTGAGGGGGTCGGCGAACAGTCCGGGCTCCTCGGGCTGGAAGGGCCCGCCTGGCAGCGCGTTGGTGATCGGTCGGACCGTCTCGACCAGCCGCCGTGCCACCCGCTGGACCTGCGGCCAGCTGGAACCCTCGCCCACGGCGTCGAGCTGGAGGACCCGCCAGCGCGCCGCGGGCGGGCAGGACGCCTGCCTGGGACACTGGTAGGGCCAGGCGATCATGTACGTCACCAGGCCGTCCTGCGTGCCGACCGCGAACGGGCGGCGGTCGGCCCGCTGCCCGGAGGACTTGCGGCCGACAAGCGGGCTGGTCCCCTGTGTGGGGGGCAGCTCCAGACGGTCCTTGCGGGTCTCGGGGCGGCCAGGGTAGTCGGCCGGGTAGGCGACGGTGGTATGGACCATGATCCGCATCCTGGCCCGCGGGTCGCGGCGGATGGGGGCCAGCACCAGCGACTCTTGGCGCATCTGGTGGAAGAGTTGGGTGCGCTCCTGGTCGACCTGCCAGCCCGCCGGGGGGGTCAGTTCAAACCCCTGCTGGGGGTAGCGGATCATCCCGGTGGTCGCCACCGGTCCAGTGACGGTGCCGGGATGGCGGCCGCCGACCAGCCACGCCCCGCCCACGATGAGCGTGAGCACCAGTGTCACGGCCAGGCCGGCCGACCCCGCCGCCTGCCAGGCCCAGCGCCGGCGGTGGCGGAGGAAGCGGTCGTAGGCGCCGGCCTCGTCCGGCTCCGCGAACGCCTCTGTGGCCAGCCCGGCCCGCACCAGCTCTTCCAGGTTCATCGTGGCTCCCTCCGGCTGTCGGCGTGGTCGACCAGGCGGCCCGCCAGGTCCTTGCGCAGCCGAGCCAGCGCCCGGTTGGCGGTCGATTTGACGGTGCCGACCGGCATCCGCAGCAGCCGGGCGACCTCCAGCTCGGGAAGGTCCTCGTGGTAACGCAGGACGACGACTGCCCGCTGCCGCGCCGGCAGCCGACGGATCGCCGCCCACACGACCAGCAGCTCCTCACGCTGCCCGGCGTCGGCCGTCTCGATCCGGGCCTGGCCGGCATGGCGGACCTCCAGCCGAAGCCGGCGCAGCAGCGACCGATGGCGGTTGATGAGCACCTTGCGGGCGTAGGCCTCCGGGTGCTCCTGCCGGCGCACCAGGGCCCACCTCCAGTAGACCTGTACCAGCGCCTCCTGAGCCAACTCCTCCCCCTCCACCCAGTCACCGGTCAGCAGGAACCCAAGCCGGCGTAGGCGCCGGTACTGGCTCGCGAAGAACTCCGAGAACTGCCGCTCCTCCCAGCCCACAACACCTCCTGCGCTCGACATGGCGACCCTTAAACGCACACGCCCCCCAGAGAGTTCCGATGAATTGCCATGCAGACCTGATCAGAGGGTGAGCCCGCCCGAGGCGACCTTTGCCCGCTCCTCCATGGCTCGACGTTCCTGCCTGGCGATCTCGGGCTCAGGAAGAGTCGTCGCCGTCGCGCCACTGACCGGCCGCCTTCACATAGGTCTCGTCCACCCACCAGCGATCCCCAACGCGGTGGCGGCAGGGCTGGGCGGCCTCGGCCAGCAGCAGCGTGAACCGCAGCACCCACCGGTAGATGGTGACGTGGTCGACCTGGATCCCACGCTCGGTCAGCAGCTCCTCGACATCGTGATACGACAACGCGAAGCGCGGGTACAGCGCACCGCCGGCACGATGACGTCGGGTGGGAAGCAGAAGCCGGCGAAGGCAGACCGGACGATAGGAGCGGGATCGGGACGGCGAGTTCTCATGGCGACAGTCTGCCTGTCCCGGCTCACTCAACTGGGCGGCGGCGACAGAATTCGCCGGCCGGGTACGACGCCGCTGGCAGCGCCTGCGCCACCTGCCCGCTATGCCATCTGCCCGACTTCCGTCCTGGCTGGCCGTTGGAGTCACCATCCTCATCTTCGTCGGCCCCGCGCTGGTTGGACACCAGCTCGACGTCATCGCCGCGTTGGTGCTCGGGATTGGCGTGACTGCGGTCGTCGCGCTCTACCTGCGTGGTCGGACGCTGTTGGCGGTACGAGCGAATGTTCGTCTGCGCCACTTCACGTGGACGCCATCGCTGGTTGTCGCGGCTGTGTTCGGCAGCATCGGCGCCGCCTGGGCGCCAGTCCCCGCCTCGGCCGACCGCCCTGCCGTCCGCCGCCTCCACTCGCTGGGCCCCTTCGCGCTGGGGCTCGCGGCGCTCTGCTTCCTCCTGCTCGCGAGGCTGACTGGGACACCTGTGACCAGGGCGCTCGGTGTCTCCGCGCTCACCATGATGCAGACCGTGATGCTGCCGGTCAGGCCGTACGACGGCGCGTTCCTTACCAGAGAGCCACGGGCTGTGCTGCTCGCGGCATGGCTCATCGCCATGAGCGCGCTCGTGCTGGTCGGCATCCTGTGAGGGCCGGCGCAGCGCGCGCCGGCCAATGGGGCACGAGCAACCCGTCAGTTTGGTCCTCGGGGAACTTCGCGGTACCTTCATGGGCCGCGATGTGCAACATTCTGGACCGGCCGGAGGCGTTCCGGGGCGGTCGCTGAGACGGTCGCAGTTCGACTTCGGAAAGTGAGCCACCACACGCGCCGGCGCTGCCAAGGTAGCTGGAGGAGGCCAGGCGATGGGGGCCGGGGACTGGAGCGATCCGGGGAGGGATCCGACCAGGCTGGTCCCTCCGTACGCCATGCCGGGCGGGCGCGCCCGCCCGGTGCTCGCCCCCGAGCAGCTTGAGCTGGAGGCGCTGGTCGCTACGACCAGCCTGGGCGAGACGTCCGCGCCGACACTGACCTCGGAGCAGCAGTCGATCGTGCTGCTGTGCCGGGACATCCTCTCGATCGCCGAGGTCTCCGCCCACCTGAACGTGCTGTTGGGTGTGGCTCGGGTGCTGGTCGGGGACATGGCCGCGGAGGGCCTGATCACCCTCCATCGTCCGATCAGCATGGGCGCGCGGCCCGATCTGACCCTCCTCGAACGCGTCCTGTACGGGCTGCGTACGATGTAGCGGCGGCACGCGGGTGGGTCACCCGACCCGGGAGGGGGGCGCCGCGGCGGTGGCCGATCGCAGCGGGGAACCATCGTGGACGCCGCCGGTGAGCCCTGCAAAGGCCGAGCTGGCGTGGGCGGCCCTGCCACCCACCAGGGTCAGCTCGGACTCGAGCGACGGGATGGCCTCCTCGTCGCAGGTGAGGAAATCGTCGCTGAGGACCGCGAGGTCCGCGAGCCAGCCTGGCTGCAGAGTGCCGCGCCGGTCCTCGTCGTTATGCCGATATCGGGATAACGACGAGGACCGCTCTCAGGTCCGCGCCGGGCACGGCCCCCAGGCGATGGCGACCTTGCGCAACCTGGCGATCAGCCTGCTGCGGCTGGGCGGGCACAGCAACATCGCCCAAGCGGTCCGTTGGGCTGGTCGTGATCCTATCCGCGCGTTCGCCCTGCTCGGCATCTGACGACCAACCCTCGCTGGCGTGCCCAGCGGGCACGCCCTGCGAAACCCTCGAGTGAGGCTGCATCATCCAGGGTTGCCGGTGATGGGATCGGCCTTGTGTGCGACGGCCGTGGGAAGCAGCAGGGCTGGGATGAGGGCCAGGAGACCGAAACCGATCGCCCACCAGAATGCGGTGTCGAAGGCTTGGCCGCGTGCGGCGGCGGTCACCACGGCATGATCGAGGAGTTCGTGGGCGAGGATCACGGCCAGCACGGTGGCTCCGAATGACCCGCCCACCTGCTGCACAATCCTGGTGGTGGTGCTGGCGTCGGGGACCTCAGCGGGTGGAACGCCCTGAAAGGCTCCGGCCATGACCGCGATGG
>WNGA01006038.1_pt1 | contig 31311 bp, 24 predicted proteins | sample 5400061 | NCBI WGS metagenome assembly WNGA01 (sample SAMN13153366, study PRJNA577476) | soil metagenome | isolation source: 100 cm soil or saprolite under grassland replicate 2 | place: USA:California | collected 2016-06-15 | reverse complement strand
AACCCCCCGCGTCAGCCGCGGCGCCATCCGCACCGCCGTCGCCGATCTCCTGCCCGAGTACACGGCCGCCGACCCGGGAGCCCCACCCCCGGAACTGCCGGTCGTCCTCGACATGCCGGCAAGGTAGCCGACTTCCTCCGCACCGCCGACCTGGAGCCCGCCGAGCGCGCCACGCTCGACCAGGGCGTGACCGTACGGCGCGGCCAGGGCTACACCCTGCGCGTCACCGCCGCCCCCGCGATCCACCGCCGACTCCTCGACCTCTGCCAGCCCCTCGACGGCACCCCGCCGGGGAGCACGACGGTCCCGGCCCAGCGCAAGGCCCGCCGCGAGTACGCGAACCGCGTCAGCGCCCTCGAAGCCCCGGCCTGACCAAGATCAGCGGCTTAGCGTTAACCGCTGTACCGATGTTCCCCGAGGCCGGGTAGGGCCGCCGTGACATATGTCGGCCAGTCCGCCAAGCGCGAGGGGCTGCTAGCATTGATAGCAGTTTACGTTCGGAGGGCGGGTGTGATGGCTGCGATCACAGTGAGGAGCCTGGACGAGCACGTCAAGGAGCGGCTGCGAGTCCGCGCCGCTCGTCACGGACGGTCGATGGAGGCCGAGGTCCGCTCCATTCTCACCGAAGCCGTCCGTGAGGAGGACCGGCAGACGAATCTCGCCGAGGCTCTGCTCGATACGTTCGGCCGTCTGGGGGGCGTGGATCTCGAACTTCCGCCGAGAGACATTCCCGACCGTGAGCCGCTCGACTTCTCCGGGCCGGAGTTCGATCGGTCTGGCGTCGCATGATTGTGCTCGACAGCAACGTCGTGTCTGAACTGATGCGGCCGAATCCCGCTCCGGCGGTCCGGACTTGGGTGCGGGCCCATCGTGATTCGACGATCTATACGACGGCGATCACTCTGGCCGAAGTCGGATACGGCATCGAGAGACTGCCCGCAGGACACCGCCAGGACGAGCTGAGTGACGCTGCGGCCGGCATCTTCAAGACGTTCGAGGGGATGGTCCTTCCGTTCGACGCGGGCGCTGCGGCACTGTATCCGTCGATTCTGGTGCGACGTGAGAGAGCTGGCCTACCGACCGCCCGGCCAGACGTGCAGATCGCCGCGATCTGCCGAGCACGTCAGGCGACCCTCGCGACGAGAAACATCAAGGACTTCGAGCAGACTGGCGTGCTGCTGACCGATCCGTGGGAGCACGCGTAGATCGATCGACGACGCCGGGCTCCGTCGGTGGCAGGCAGTAGGTTTTGGGCATGAGTACGGGTGAGGTGCCGGAATCGACGGTTGCTGAGCAGGAGGCGGCGCCGCCGCGGGCGCGGGAGCGGCATGCGGAGCTGAGCCAGCTGGTGGAGGAGCACCGCTGGCGGTACTACATGGCGCAGGCGACGATCTCGGACGCCGAGTTCGACGCGATGATGCGCGAGCTGGAGGGCCTCGAGGAGCAGTACCCGGAGCTGCGGACGCCGGACTCGCCGACGCAGAAGGTCGGCGCGGCGATCTCGACCCTGTTCACGCCGGTCGAGCACGCGTCGCGGATGGAGAGCCTGGACAACGCGTTCTCCGCCGAGGAGATGGCGGCCTGGGCCAAGCGGCTGGAGCGGGAGGCGACCCACCAGCAGCTGGTCGACAGCGGCTTCCTGTGCGAGCTGAAGGTGGACGGGCTCGCGCTCAACCTGGTGTACGAGAACGGCCGGCTCAGCCGCGGCGCGACCCGTGGCGACGGCCGCACCGGTGAGGACGTGACGCCGAACGTGCGCACCATAGGCAACGTGCCGGACGAGCTCGCCGGCGACGACGTGCCGGACTACCTCGAGGTGCGCGGCGAGGTGTTCTTCGCCGTCGAGGACTTCACCGAGCTGAACGCGCAGCTGGTCGAGGCCGGCAAGGCGCCGTTCTCGAACCCGCGCAACGCCGCGGCCGGATCGCTGCGGCAGAAGGACCCGCGGGTCTCCGCCCAGCGGCCGCTCAGGTTCGTCGTACACGGCGTCGGCCGGACGGACGGCTACCGCGTCACCCGGCTGTCGGCGGCGTACGAGCAGTTGAAAGCGTGGGGCCTGCCGGTCAGCGACCTCGCGAAGCGGGTCGCGACCCTGGACGAGGTCGACGAGTACATCGCGTACTACGGCGAGCACCGGCACTCGGTGGTGCACGAGATCGACGGCGTGGTGGTCAAGGTCGACGACGTCGCGGTGCAGAACGTGCTCGGCTCGACGTCGAGGGCGCCGCGCTGGGCGATCGCGTTCAAGTACCCGCCGGAGGAGGTCAACACCAAGCTGCTCGACATCAAGGTGAACGTCGGCCGCACCGGCCGGGTGACTCCGTACGGCGTCATGGAGCCGGTCCGGGTGGCCGGGTCCACGGTCGAGTTCGCGACCCTGCACAACGCGCAGGAGGTGGTCCGCAAGGGTGTGCTGATCGGCGACACCGTCGTGCTGCGCAAGGCGGGGGACGTCATCCCGGAGATCCTCGGCCCGGTGGTCGACCTGCGCGACGGCAGCGAGAGGGCGTTCGTGATGCCGACCGAGTGCCCGGCGTGCGGTACCGAGCTGCGGCCGGAGAAGGAGGGCGACGCCGATATCCGCTGCCCGAACTCGCGCTCCTGCCCGGCACAGCTGCGCGAGCGGTTGTTCCACCTGGCGGGCCGGTCGGCGCTCGACATCGAGGTGCTCGGGTTCCAGGCGGCGAACGCGCTGATCGACGACAAGCTGATCACCGACGAGGGCGACCTGTTCGGGCTCACCGAGGACGACCTGATCCGCAGCCCGTTCTTCAGCACCAAGGCCGGCGGGCTGAAGGCGAACGCGGCCCGGCTGCTGGCCAACCTCGAGCAGGCCAAGAGCAAGCCGCTCACCCGCGTCCTGGTGGCGCTCTCGATCCGCCACGTCGGGCCCACCGCGGCGCAGGCCCTGGCCGCCGCGTACGACGATCTGGACGGTATCCAGGCGGCTTCCGCCGAGGAGTTGGCGAGCGTGGAAGGGGTCGGGCCGACGATCGCGGCCGCGATCGTGGACTGGTTCAGCGTCGACTGGCACCGCGACATCGTCGACAAGTGGCGCGCCGCGGGTGTGGAGATGCGGCAGGAGCGGACCGAGCCGGACGTGCCGCAGACGCTGGCTGGGTTGTCGTTCGTCGTGACCGGGACGATCGAGGGCTTCACCAGGGACGAGGCGACCGCGGCGATCCAGTCCCGCGGCGGCAAGGTGGCCAGTTCGGTGTCGAAGAAGACCTCGTTCGTGGTGGTCGGGGAGTCGCCGGGGTCGAAGTATGACAAGGCAGTGACCCTCGGCGTGCCGATCCTGGACGCGGACGGTTTCCGGGTCCTGCTCGAGGACGGGCCCGAGGCCGCCACCCCGCTGGCACGGCGCGGAGACGACGCCTGACCGAACCCGGTGCCGGAGAATCGGCCGGTGACGCATGGCACCGTGTCGCGATCTTGGACGTCCAAGGCCGGCGGGGTGGGCACTGTTAGGTTTTGACCTGAATTTTCGGCTGTGAAGGAGCGCTATATGACGACGCCGCCACAGGGGTCCGGCGACGAGGGCGGTTCGGACGCGAACGGCGCGCAGCCGGGGCAATCGAACCAGGACGCCTGGCAGCAGCCGAAGCAGCAGTCCGGTCAGGACGCGTGGCAGCAGCCAGACGGCCAGGCCAACCAGGACGCGTGGCAGCAGTCCGGCCGGCAGCCCGGCCCGAACGCCTGGCAGCAGCCGGGTCAGGGCGGCGGCTGGCAGCAACCCGGCCAGCACCAGGGGCAGCCGGGCCCGCAGCCGGGACAGCAACCGACTCAGCAGCCGAGTCAGCCGGGCCAGAACACCTGGCAGCAACCCGCCCAGCAGCACGGGCAGCAGCCGAGTCAGCAACACGGTCAGCCGCCAGGCCCGCAGACCGGCCAGCCGGTGCACCAGGGGCAGAACACGTGGCAGCAGCCTGGGCAGCAGGGCGGCTGGCAGCAGACCGGGCAGGCAGGTCACCAGCAGCCCGGCCAGCAGTCGGCGTACCAGCAGCCCGGCCAGCCGGGGGCTTACGAGCAGCAGCCTGGCCAGCAGGCGGCTTACCAGCAGCCGGGGAAGCAGGCGCAGGGGGGCTGGGGGCAGACCGCGGCGCTGCCGGCGCAGGACGCGTACCAGTCGTGGGCCCAGCAGCCGTGGGGCGGCCAGCAGTCGCAGCCGCTGGGCGACTGGCAGCAGCAGCCCTGGCAGCCGCCGGGCGGCGGCGGTGACGACAACCGCAAGATGCTGATGATCATCGGCGGCGGCGTGGTCGGCGTGCTCGTGCTCGGCCTGCTGATCTTCCTCGGCGTACGCGCCCTGGGCGGTGACGACGAGGCCGGGCCCACGGTCGAGACCAGCGGTCAGCCGACCGGTCAGCCGACAGATCAACCGAGTGGTCAGCCGTCGGACCAGCCCAGCGGCCAGCCGACCGACGTGGGCAACTCGACCGGCCAGGCGAAGGCCGCGACCGATGCGCTCGCGGCGCAGGGCTACGAGTGCGCGGACCTGTTCAACACCCCGCAGGGCGGCCACCGCGGCTGCTTCAGGAGCGCCGGTACGACGGACGCCGAGGTGATCTTCCAGTTCAGCCCGGACGGCACCGTGATCGGCATGCAGGTGTACTCGTACGACACCGAGAACACGAACACCGCGCGAAAGGCCTTCGACGGCGCGCTCACCGCGATCGGCGGCCAGGCCTTCAGCCAGGAGATCCCGAAGGTCCAGGCGGCCGTCAACGGCGGTCAGAAGCACACCGACGTCAAGCTCGGCTGGGGTGAGCTCCGGCTGAGCAACAACGGCGACTCGCTCCGGCTCACCGGCGGCAAGAACGGCACCGACGCGCTGGAGGTTCCGCGCAAGCAGTTCGACAACAACGAGACGGCGTTCAAGGCCGCCTTGAAGGCGAAGGGCTACCAGTGCCCGTCGTACTGCAAGAAGGGCGGCTACGGGACCGGCCAGGCGTCGACGTACGTGAACGCCTACGGCTCGTCCGACAGCGGGCTGCGGTCGGTGACCGTCGACTCGTCGGGCGACGGGAACGCGGCCAGGACCGCGTTCAGCGCCTCGGCCACGGACGTGATGAGCATCCTGAAGGGTGACGACGTCGCGGCCCTGCAGGCCTGGGTGAAGGCGCACGTGGACGGCAAGTCGCACAGCAGCTACGTGAACGGGTGGCGGGTTGAACTGAGCGCCAGAATGGGTTCGAGCGGCTACGGGGACATCGAGCTCGAGATCAAGAACGAGTCCTACTACGTCTGAGACACCGATGGACACCAAGGACGAAGGCAGCGGTCTCCCGGAGAAGCCGGACCAGCGGGCGGAACGGCGCCCGGATCGGCGGCTGCCTAAGCGACGCGGCAAGCAGCCGCCGGCGGTGGTCGCCAAGCCGCCGCCGGAGGCCGCGCCGCGCGTGGACGGGGGCGGGCCGTGGGGTCCGACCCCGTTCGACCTGCCCGATCCCGAGGGCAACCAGAGCTCGATCGTGCTCGCGGTCATCGCCGCTGTCGCGGTGCTGATCGCGCTGGCCGGATTCCTCACCTGGTTCTACTTCTACATCACCTGAGCCGGCATCGTCCGGCGACCGTTGGTGGCTGACCCACACCGTGGGTACGCTCGTCGATTACCACCATGGGACCGGACACCACGCTGAGTGACCCGACCGGGCGGCGGCCCGCGGGGCCGGTGCCCCGCTTCAGCCCGGCCCTGATCGGCCCCGACGAGCAGGCCCGCGAGATCCTCGGTACGGCGCTGGGCGTGGTGGCGCCGGGTGCGATCCCGCTGCGCGACGGCAGCGTACGGCTCACCGGCGACGACGACGTGCTGCCGGCCAGGATCGTCGAGCGCCTCCGCGAACGGCTCGCCCGGCGGTTCGCCGACAAGGCCGACGAGCACCGGGCGCTGGCGGAGGCGGTCGCGCTGCTCGGCGACTCGATCTGCCGGGCTCGCGGCGGGCCTTCGCCTGCGGACGCCGCGACTACCGCACTGGACCGGCTGCTGGACGACCCGCGCCTGCCGCCGCAGAGCCGGACCGAGGCCGAGTCGCTGCTGCGCAGGATCATCGAGTCGGACCCCGAACGAGCCGCCGAGCCGCTCACCCCGCGCGCCGCCGACCTCGCCCGCGAGGCCCGCGCCATCACCCGCGAGACCCGAGTCCTCCACACCACTCACCCCGCGACCACCGCCAGTTCCGCGACCACCACCACCAGCACCGCGACCACCGCCAGTGCCGCGACCACGGCCAGCGCCGCAACCAGCGCCAGCGCCGCGACCGCCGCCGGCGCCGCAACGACCGCGAGCACGTCGGCGCAAGCTCGTACGACGGGCGGCGGGCGGCATCGCCGGGTCGAAGAAAGGCACCGTGCGGCGGGTCAGACCGTCGCCACGCCGCAGGTGTACGGGAGCGGCTTCGTTCCGGGCGGCCGGCCGGACTCCGACCCGAGCCTGACCGAGGACGAGATGCTCGCGGCCCTGGCTCGGGTCCAGGTCTCCGACCTCGGCGGCCGCATCACCGCCGCGCCGAGAAAGCTCGCCCGTCCACAGTTGGCCGTCGTCGACACGCCGCAGGGCCCGCAGCACTTCCTGGTCCGGGTCGAGTCGCCCGGCCGGAGCCGGGTCGCGGCCACCGACATCCGCGCGGGCACGTCCGCCGACCCGCACGTGCTGCGGGTCTCGCCGCGGCTGGCGGACGCCCAGCTCGGCCGGGTCTGGGTGCACGCGATCAGCCACACCCTGCAGGAGACGCAGGCCGAGCGCGGCGGCTTCCTGCACCGGGTCCGGTCCGCGCTCGGTCGGCACGGCCGGGACCGCTCGGTGGCCGCGCAGTACGACGAGTTCCGGATGCTGACTCGCGACTGGCGCGAAGCCAGCCACGCGGGCCGGAGCACCGAGGCGCTGGAGCGTGACCTGCGCGGCCTGGCCACCGCGATCGGTCGCCGCGGCCACACCGCGCCGGGCCTGCCCTGGGAGACGGTCGACGTGATCCCGGCGGCGGACGTCCCCGGGCCTGCCGAGGCACCGGCGCCGAACACACCGGCACACCTGCGCGAGCGGGTGGCGGCCGAGGTCGCCGTACTCGACGAGGCAGCGACCGACCTGCACGAGCGAGCAGCGGGGAAGCGGGCGAGTGCCGCCGAGGCGGCGGAGCAGGCCGTGGAGGCCCGGCTGAAGGCCGGAAAGGAGCGCGCGCTGCAGGACCGGGCCGCGCCCGAGCGGGCCCGCAAGCTCGAGGTCGAGGCGGCCCGGACCGAGGCCAAGCAGCAGCGGCACCTGCAGATCGCGAGCGCCTACCAGCAGGCGGCGGACCGGGCCGGCACGGCGCGGGACTCCTGCCGCGCGCTGCTGACCGAGGTCGACGCGGACCGGGCCGGCCTGCCGGCGCTGGCCGAGGCCGCGTCGGCGCAGGTGGAGGAGTACCGCCGCAGCCTGGCCAGGGCGCTGCCGCCGGCCCAGGCACTGCACACTGGTGCGGCGACCGGGCGGTTGCCGCACCTGACCGCGCTCACCGAGCGGATCAACGCGACCCTGGCCGCGCACGACCTCGCGTACCGGTTCACGCCGGAGCTGCTGCACCGCACCCTGCGCGCCGAGTTCCGCCGGGTCGCGTCCCCGGACGGGCTGGTGCTTCCGGTCGGGCTCGCGCACGGCGACGTACAGGATCTTCCGCAGCTGCGGCTGCGGCTGCGGCCCGGTGAGCTGGCCGAGGTGACCGATCCGGACGCGCGGATGTCGGAGATGATGGTCGGCCAGCTCGAGCAGGGCGGGCACTCGGTGGCCACCACCGCGACCCGGTCGACGACCACCCGGGGCGGGTTCAGCCTGCGGACGCTGATGGCGGTGCTGCCCGACTCCAGCCCGCTCAAGGCGGTGTCGAACGTGGTCGCGCCCGGGTTCGAGTACGCGTTCGGCCGCAGCCGGGCGGTGACCGGCGCGGCCACCGAGTACGCGCTCGGCGGGGCCGTCGAGGACAACCGCGGCGAGTCGTTGCTGTTCGAGTCGTCGGCGGCGTGGGAGGTCCAGCTCAGGGACTCGGCGACCGGCGAGTGGTCACGCGCCGAGACGGTCGACAGACCGGCGGCGCGGGACGCGTCCGCGCTGCGGCTCTGGCTCTCGCACGCGTACACGGTGCCGCCGCCGGACCGCACCACGCAGCTCACCGGCGAGCCGCCCGCGGCAGCGCTGCCCGAACACGTGGCCACCGGCATCACCGGGATGAACGAGCTCACCGACAAGGTCGCCGCGCAGACCCGCGCAAGGCTCGGCGCGCTCGACACCGTGGCGTACGACCAGATCCGCGGCCTGCTCACCGAGGACCTGCCGAGCCGGCTGGACGAGGCCACCCGCCCGGGCGGGATCGGCCGCCTGGTCACGGACCAAGGCCGCCCGGTGGCGTACGTGCAGGTGCAGACCAGAGTGGTGCGCGAGCGCACCCGGATGATCGGCGCGCCGAGCACGTCGCACTGGCAGGAACGGCTGCGGGTCGGCTTCTCCGGCGCGACCGGCAGCGAGTCGTTCGGCGCGAACGCGTCCGGCTCGGTGTCGGCGGGTCTGGCGGTCGACGACGTCGGCCAGACGACCGTCGACGTCGGCCCGAGTGTCAGCGCCGGGCGGGCGGTGTCCAGGTCCGACGAGGTCACCGCGGGCGGTACGGCGATCCACCCGAGCGTGCAGCGCTACACCGGCCCCACCCAGGGGTACGTCACCCGCCTGGAGCACACGGTGACCGTGTACCGGGTCGACGGCGACGACTCGTTCACCGTCGACGGTGAGGGCGCCGCGCTGCTGCGGATCCCGGAGAACGACGCCTACCGGTACGGCCTGCCGGTGGACGAGGCCGCCGTACTGCGGTCGCCGGACGGCCGCCCGCTGACCGGGCCGGACGGGCAGACCCTGCTGCGCGGCGACCCGCAACCGGTCGAGACGCCGCTCGCGGCACCCGCCTGGCTCGGCGGCGAGGAGCATCAGATGCGTGGAGCCGGCCCGGCTCTGGTGCAGCGAGTCACCGGCGCCGACACCGCGCTCACCGCGGTGCTGGCCGAGCTCAGCCGCCGGGGGCTGGTCCCGCCGCTGGACGCCGACGGCCGGCCGAAGCTGTCCGAGCTGCCGTCCGACGAGGTCGAGCGCGCCAGCCTGCTGCAGAACCTGGAGCGGGTCGGCCAGCAGCTGTCCGCGCCGCGGCTGGAGACCGGGTACGACCAGGCCTGCCAGGGCGGCATCCCGCTCGCGCTGGTCCGGAACCGCCCGGGCCGCGCCCCCGAGACCGTCACGCTGCGACTGGCCCTGCACCAGCGCTGGGCGGACGCGACCGCGCGCGGCCTGACCACCTCGGAGTCGATCGTCAACCTCGACATCGGCTCGAACACCTCGAGCCGCTCAGCCGGACGGTCGAAGCGGCTGCCGTGGAAGGCGAGGCTTGGCGTCGGCGACAAGGGCAGCACCACACCCGAGGGCGGCCTGAGCTACGCCCGCGCGTCGCTCGGGAGGTCGGCCGCCTGGTCGGCCGGGGGCACCGTCAACCAGGTCACGCTGGTGGAGGGCACCGCGCCGGTGGCGGTGTTCGACGTACCGCACACGCTGGTGGTCACCGAGATCACCAGCCGCGGCGACAGCGCGCCGCTGGCCGCGGTCGACGGCAGCGCCCGGGTGCTGCTCGACAGCGAGTTGCTCGCACCCGCGCTCGAGGCGCCGCCGTTCCGGGGCCTGACGAACTCCGCGATCCTGGACCGGGCGACGATCATGCACCTCGACGCCGGCGACGTGCTGTCGAGGCTGCGCCCGGAACTGCCCGCCGCGACCCGGCCGGACTCGGCGGCGATGCACCACCTGGCGGCCTTCCTCAACCCGCGCAACCTGATCGCGCACCCGGAGTGGACGCACACGCCGTACCGCACCCGGTTGCCGGTGAGCCCCGCGCCGGTGACGCCGGGGCAGGCCGTCGCGCAGCGCGGCCTGCTGCCCCGGCAGGCGTCGGTGGCGCTTACCGGCCGGATCCGCAACCACGTGTTCCTCGGCGCCACCAGCCAGGTGGTCGGCGACATCAACCTGACCCTCGGCAGCTTCAGCACCACGACCGGCCGGTCGACCGGGAACACCGTCGAGCTGTCCGGGAGCGACGGCGCCGCCGGCGACTGGAAGGCGTCGGCGGCGGTCAGCCGCACCGCCAGCACCGCGACGTCGCGCACCGAGGCGTCGATCTGGGGCCGGGAACGGCTGATGATCGAGACCGGCCAGCAGTACGTGTTCCGCGCCGACGTCGGCTTCGCGGCGGAGGTCACCGACCGCGAGGGCGGTACCACGAAGCAGGTCCGGCTGCCCGACGGCACGGTGGTGTTCACGGTGCCCGAGCGCGAGGCGCTGCGGCTGTACGGGCGGCGCGAGCTGGACCTGCCGCCGGCTCAGGTCTCGGACGCGGTGGAACGCTTCCTGACCGGCAAGCTCGAACTGGACCGCCGTACCGCGGCCGCTCTGGTGCCGCGCTACCTCGCCGAGAAGACCGGTGACGGCCTCGCCGCCGGCCACACCGCGGAGCGGTTGACCGCGGCGCTGCGCACGAAAGCGACCGTGCGCGGGCAGGGCGGCAAGCTCCCGGACCCGCAGGCACTCACCGCGCAGCCGGCCGCGGTGACGCTGCCGGAGCACTACCGGACCACGATGGGCGCGGCGCTGATCGAGAACGCCGAGCTGACCGACGCTGCCGGCGGGCAGACCGACCTGCTCGACCAGGTACGACGGGCGATCGAGCAGGTCTCGCCCGGATCGCTGGACGGCGACCCAGTGCTGGGAGAGAGCCTGTACGGCGACCTGGCCGGCAAGCGCTGGCGCGGGCACCTGGACGACATGCTCGACCCGCGCGGCTTCGTCAAGGACTACCCGGTGAAGGCGGCCTCGACCGGTCCGGGCGTCGGCCCGGCGGAGCTGCTCACGGTGCGGATCACCGCGCGGTTCGACGACACGGTGCTCGCCGACGACACGACGGCCGAGAGCGCGACCATCCTGGTCCAGGGATACGACTACGCCGAGCGCAGCCGCACCGACACCCGCGGGACCGGCTACGCCGCCAACGCCGGGTACACCGCCGAAGGCGGCCTGCTGACCGGTGGTGCCGGCACGGACCGCGGCCGCTCGGTGTCGGCGACCAGCGCCGAGCAGCTCACCCGGATGCAGCGGATCGGCCACTTCTCGGCGGCCCGGGTCGAGCGCGGCGTGCGCCTGGTCGTCGAGGTGCACCGCACCCCCGTGCGCGGCGCGGCCACCCGCGGCCGCCTGCTCCAGGCGGCGGACCGCCGTAAGCCGGAGGGTACGACGGCGACCCTCGAGATGTCCGGCCGGCTGACCCAGCTCGTCCCGCGCGAGCTGATCGGCGCCGCCCCCGCGGCGACATCCGACCAGCACCGCGACCACCGCCTCGTCACACTGCCCAGCTCGTACTTCGTCGAGGGCACCACGCCGTACCCGCGCGGCGAGCCGGCCGCCGACACGCTGTTCGACACCGTCTTCGACCGGCTGTCCCGGCCCGCCTGGTGCCGCTGGCCCGCAGCGTCGAGGGCGACCCGGGCGAGGACGTGAAGGCAGGCGCCGCCGCCGGGGAGCAGGTATCCCAGCGCGTCACCGACACCACCGGCAACCGCAACGAGACCAGCATGTTCGAGCGCGGCGCGACGGTGACCGTGCGGGTCCGGCTGGACTACGAGCTCTCCTTCGAGCGCCGGTCGGTGAACCGTCACGGCGAGGAGAAGGTCAGGCGCGCCGAGACGATCCGCAACGCGGCCGCCGGCGAGGCGTACCTGACGATGTTCGAGCACGAGTACGACGCGATGCTGGCGCGGATGGAGTCCGGCGCGCCGGTGCTGCCGCCGTGGGAGCACACCTGGCAGGCCGCGCGGCCGGCCGCCGCGGAGGAACGCCGCGTCACCGTGGACGAGTACACCGGCGCGGGCACGGGGGAGATGCGGCACCAGCCCTACCGACCGCTGGTCGCCGCCCTCGCCGAGGCCCGCGCCGACGGCGTCGTGATCGCGCTCGACGTGCGCGACCGCGAGGGCAACCCGCGCTCGTACAAGGCGTACCCGGACGGCACCATGACCGGTGTCGACGACGGCGGGTTCGCCGCCGCCTTCGCCACGCTGAACCCGCGGCTGGCGCTGCTCGCCGAGGGCCGCGTCGACCTACGGGAGCTGTACAACACCGCTCCGCGATCGGACCGGTTCACGCCGGTCGTGACGGACGCGCTGCGCTACAGCGGCGTACCGGACTCGCTCATCGACGAGGCGGTGCACGCGGTGGCGCCGCAGCGGGCCGTGATCCGTTCCGAGGCCGGAGCCCGGCACACGGTCGGCGGCACCACCACCGGACCGGCCTACCCGGGCCAGGGAGTGTCGGTGTGACGGGCAGGTACGACGAGGTGGCGCCGCGCGCGGTGGCCCGGAGCAGGGACGAGGCGCGGCTGTTCCTGGACCTGACCCCGTGCCCGGACTGCGGCACGGTGAGCCCGGACTGGAACCACAGCATCGAGGACGCCGGCGGCGAGCTGGTCAGCAGCTACGCCGCGGTCTGCCCGGGGTGCGGCGCCGAGCGGGAGTACCTGTTCGGACTGCCCGAGCGTGAGACGGCGGGGGAGTTCCCGGCGTTCGGCGGCCCGGAGCCCTCCGAGCTGCTCGACCCCGGGCAGTGGCTGCACGTCGCGGACCTGTTCGCGAGCGACGTGCCCGACGACGACCCGGGGCTCGCGCTCGCGATCGCGCTGGCCGCCGTGGACGAGGTGGTCAAGTTCGTCCCGCCCGGTCTGGACGCGGTGCCGCCGGACGCGTTCTGGACCGAGGACGGGCGCCGTGTGCACGACGCCGAGCCGGGTAGGTTCCGGCTGGACAGGCTGCTGCTGGTCCGTGACACCTACCGAGACACCGAACTGGAGTGATGCCGATGCTCACCGCCCGGACGCTGGCCGAGGGCCGCGTGTACGCCGGACTGATGGCGGACGACGACGCCGAGGCCGGCGAGACCCTCACCGAGGGCGAGCAGTCATGGACGCTGGCGTCCGGCGGCACCGAGGTGGAGGTGCCGTACGCGTCCGACCAGGTGGCGCGTCGCGCCGGCGCGACCTTCGGGCTCGGTGTCTCCCAGCTGGTGGACGCCGGCCAGTGGGTGCTCGTCGCCTCGACCTACGCCGACCGCGCGGTGGACGCCGCGGTGAGACTCGGCGCGGCGACGGCCGCCGAGGACGACGTGCGCGGCGTCGAGCTGACCTGGGCCGTCGCGGCCGACGCGATCGGCGAGGCGCTCAAGTTCCTCCCGGACGGCGCCGCCGAGCTCCCCGACGAGGCGTTCTGGTCCGAGGCCGGCACCCAGGCCCGCGCCGACCAGCCCGAACGCTTCACCCGCGACCAGCTCGTCGACGACCTCGAGTACTACCGCGGCGCCCTCGACGACTTCCGCGCCGCCCACGGCCTGGCGGGCCAGGGCTAGCTGGTCGCGCGGATGGCCACGGCCAGGTTCGCGAGGTAGGACAGCCGCGCCACCTCGGAGCTCAGGAACGCCGGGCCACCGCGCCGGCCGACCACCAGCACCTGCCGGTCGGACTCCAGCGGCGCGGCCACCAGCACCGACTCGGCCATCCCCTCACCGTCGGGCGCGTCCAGTGTGGTCGCCTGCGACAGCGGCAGCCACTTCTCGATCACCGGGCCGAACTCCGGGGTCGCGCTGGTCTCCTGCACCACCCGGACCGTGGCGCCCTCGGTGCCGTCCAGCAGCGCGGCCCAGTCGGCGTGCAGCACCGACGGGGCCTGCTCGACCAGCACCTCGATCGCCTCCGCCGGGACAGACGACATCTGCTCGACGGCCTCCAGGTCCATGTGCAACCCGCCACCGGCGCCGTACCGCGAGAACCAGATCACCTCGACGCCCGGCACGCTGCTGCAGGCCGACACCAGCCGGTCCGGCAAGGTCCCCGGCGGGAGGCGGGAGGTCGACCACCACGTCGTCGACCGCCGTACCGTCCCCGCGGCGGTGTTCCACGATCTCGATCGCGTGGATGTCGGCGCCCACCTCGCCCAGCGCGCGCGCCACCGTGCCCAGCGAACCGGGTCGGTCGGGGAGTATCAGCCGCAGCAGGAACACCTGGTGATCATCTCCCGGATTGTGCGGCCGTGCGTTACGCCTGGTTGCCCGCCATGTTACAGACGATCACCAACGGAATATCCGGTCTCTCGCTGTGTGGGCGGGACACTAGGATGAACCGGTTCCGTAAGCCACGCCATACCGAAAGCACATCTGGATACCTATGTCTTCGATCACCCGTGACGAGGTTGCGCACCTGGCGCGGCTGGCGCGGATCGAGCTCACCGACGCGGAGCTCGACCACCTCGCGCCCCAGCTGGACCTGATCATCGGCTGGGTCGCGCAGGTCAGCGACGTCGCCGCCGCCGACATCCCGCCGACCTCGCACTCGCTGCCGCTGACCAACGTGATGCGCCCGGACGAGAACCGGGACTGCCTCACCCCCGAGGCCGCGCTCGCCGGCGCGCCGGCGGCCGAGGAGCAGCGCTTCCGGGTGCCGCGGATCCTGACCGAGGAGGCGTGATGGGCGACCTGACCCGCAAGACGGCGGTCGAGCTCGCGGAGCTGATGAGCAGCGGCCAGGCCGGCTCGGCCGAGATCACCCAGGCCCACCTGGACCGGATCGCCGCCACCGACGAGGCCGTGCACGCCTTCCTGTACGTCGACACCGACGGCGCACTCGCGCAGGCGAAGGCGATCGACGAGCGCCGCGCCGCGGGCGAACAGCTCGGCCCGCTGGCCGGCGTACCGCTGGCGCTCAAGGACGTGCTGACCCAGAAGGACGTACCGACCACGGCCGGCTCGAAGATCCTCGAGGGCTGGAAGCCGCCGTACGACGCGACCCTGGTGGCGCGGCTCAAGGCGGCCGGCATCGTGATCCTGGGCAAGACCAACATGGACGAGTTCGCGATGGGCTCGTCGACGGAGAACTCGGCGTACGGCCCGACCCGCAACCCGTGGGACCTGACCAAGATCCCGGGCGGCTCCGGCGGCGGCTCGTCCGCGTCGCTGGCCGCCTGGCAGGCGCCGCTCGCGATCGGCACCGACACCGGCGGCTCGATCCGCCAGCCGGGCGCGGTCACGGGCACCGTCGGGGTGAAGCCGACGTACGGCGGCACGTCCCGCTACGGCCTGATCGCGCTCGCCTCCAGCCTGGACACGCCGGGCCCGTGTGCGCGCACTGTCCTGGACGCCGCGCTGCTGCACGAGGTGATCGCCGGCCACGACCCGCTGGACTCGACGTCGATCGACCAGCCGGTCCCGCCGGTGGTCGAGGCGGCCCGCAGGGGAAGTGTGGAGGGCCTGCGGATCGGCGTCGTGAAGGAGCTCGGCGGCGAGGGCTACCAGTCGGGTGTCGAGGCGCGGTTCCGCGAGGCGGTCGAGCTGCTCACCAAGCTCGGCGCCGAGGTTACCGAGGTGTCGTGCCCGCACTTCCAGTACGGCCTGCCGGCGTACTACCTGATCCTGCCGAGCGAGGCGTCCTCGAACCTGGCGAAGTTCGACGCGATGCGGTTCGGGCTGCGGGTCGGCGACGACGGCGAGCTGAGCGCCGAAGAGGTGATGGCGAAGACCCGTGAGGCGGGCTTCGGTGCGGAGGTGAAGCGCCGGATCATGCTCGGCACGTACGCGCTCTCGAGCGGCTACTACGACGCCTACTACGGCCAGGCGCAAAAGGTCCGCACGCTGATCCAGCGCGACTTCGAGAAGGCGTACGAGCAGGTCGACGTACTCGTCTCGCCGTCCACGCCGACCACCGCGTTCGGGATCGGCGAGCGGATCGACGACCCGCTGGCGATGTACAAGAACGACCTGTGCACGATCCCGTCCAACCTGGCCGGGAACGCGGCCGCGTCGTTCCCGTGCGGCCTCGCCGACGAGGACGGCCTGCCGGTCGGCTTCCACGTGATGGCCCCGGTGATGAAGGACGAGCGGCTGTACGCCGTGGGCGCCGCGCTCGAGGCGGCGCTGGCCGAGCAATGGGGCGGCGTACTGATGACGAAGGCACCCGAGCTGGAGGTGGCTGGCCGATGACCGCGGCAGTTGTCGACATCGACACCGCGCTGGAGCAGTACGACCCGGTGATGGGGCTCGAGGTGCACGTCGAGCTGAACACCAACTCGAAGATGTTCTGCGGCTGCCCGACGACGTTCGGCGCCGAGCCGAACACCCAGGTCTGCCCGACCTGTCTCGGCCTGCCCGGCTCGCTCCCGGTGCTGAACGCGGCCGCGCTGGAGTCGGCGATCCGGATCGGCCTCGCGCTGAACTGCGAGATCGCCGATTGGTGCCGGTTCGCCCGGAAGAACTACTTCTACCCGGACATGCCGAAGAACTACCAGATCAGCCAGTACGACGAGCCGATCGCCTTCAACGGCTGGACCGAGGTGGTCGTCGACGGCGAGACGTACCGGATCGAGATCGAGCGCGCGCACATGGAGGAGGACACCGGCAAGTCGCTGCACGTCGGCGGCGCCACCGGCCGGATCCACGGCGCGAGCCACTCGCTGGTCGACTACAACCGGGCCGGCATCCCGCTGATCGAGATCGTCACCAAGCCGATCGAGGTCACGGGCTCCAAGGCCGCAGCCGTCGCGAAGGCGTACGTCGGCATGCTGCGCGACCTGCTCCGCGCCCTCGGCGTCTCCGACGTGCGGATGGAGCAGGGCTCGCTGCGCTGCGACGCGAACCTGTCGCTGAAGCCGAAGGGTCAGGCCGAGTTCGGCACCCGGACCGAGACCAAGAACGTGAACTCGCTGCGCTCGGTCGAGCGCGCGGTGACGTACGAGATCACCCGGCAGGCGGCGGTACTGAACGCCGGCGGCAGGGTCACCCAGGAGACCCGGCACTGGCACGAGGACACCGGCATCACCACGCCGGGCCGGAGCAAGGAGCAGGCCGAGGACTACCGGTACTTCCCGGAGCCCGACCTGTTGCCGATGGCACCGACCCGCGAGTGGGTCGACGAGCTGCGCGGCACGCTGCCCGAGCCGCCCGCCGCTCGTCGTACCCGGTTGCAGACCGACTGGGGTTTCACCGATCTGGAGATGCGCGACGTGGTGAACGCCGGCGCGCAGGACCTGATCGAGCAGACCGTTGCCCTCGGCACCAGTCCGGCCGCGGCCAAGAAGTGGTGGCTCGGCGAGCTGGCCCGGGCCGCGAACGACTCCGGCTCCGACCTCGACGACCTCGGTGTCGGGCCGGATCAGGTGGCCGCCGTGCAGACGCTGGTCGACGACGGGAAGCTGAACGACAAGCTGGCCCGGCAGGTGTTCGACGGCCTGGTCAAGGGCGAGGGCACGCCGGAGGAGATCGTCGCCGCCCGCGGGCTGGCGCTGGTGTCCGACGACAACGCGCTGAGCGAGGCCGTGGAGCGCGCGATCGCGGCGAACCCGGACGTGGTCGAGAAGATCCGCGCCGGCAAGGGCGCGGCCGCCGGCGCGCTGATCGGCGCCGTGATGAAGGAGAGGCGCGGCCAGGCCGACGCCGCCAGGGTGCGCGAACTGATCGACGCCAAGCTCAACGGGTGAAGCCGTTGGGGAGACTTTGTGCCACCAGGCGGCACAAAGTTTCCCCAACCCACCCGCTCAGCCCCCGCGCTGCTCCGCGAGCAGCCTCGCCACCCGCTCGATCAACTCATAGGGCACCGGTTTCGCATACGCGAACTTCAACGTCCCTTTAGATGCCCGGTACGGCGCCAGCTCGCGCGCCAGCTCGCCGCCCGCATCGGGTTCGGGATAGACGCTGAAGTGGTTCTTCCACCCCGCGAAGTACACGACATCCCTGCCGCCGAGCGTGAACGCCGCCATCCCGTAACTGATACGCTCACCGGCATCCGGAACAGCCGCGCGGATCCTCCGCCGTACCTCCTCGAGGATCGCCCGCACGTCCTCGGGGAACGACGCGACGTACTCGTCCACGTTCGCGAACTTGGCTGCCACCTTCGTCAAGGTAGCGCGTTACCCATCAGTTGATGTCGTCGAGGGACCAACTCCAGAGGATGGCAGGGACGTGTCACGATCTCGAGATACTGAACGAGCGCGCGGGTTCCAGATCCCGGACGATGTGCTCGGCCCTATTCCCGCCCGAGATGATCGCCGCCGAGGCCCGTGTGGCGGCCGTGCTGGGCATCGAGCGTGAGGATCTCGAGGGCTGGGGTGAAGACCGGCTCAGCATCGTGAAGGAGGATGTCCCTGAATCTGTCGAGGCGTTCAGAGAACTACTTCACGACGGCCCCTCGCCACAGGTTTTGCTGATCGTCATCTCTGTCCTCGGCGGTTCCTACCACACTCGGCTGGTGCACGATTTCCTTCGCGACGTCGCGAAGCACGTCTATGTCGAATGGCTTGCCGGCCGCAGGGACAGTGCGATCCGAATTGTTCTTGGAGATCTGCCGCAGCGATTTCACCACGGCGTGACGCCGGATGACTTTGACTTGGTGATGCGGTTCGCGGATGAGCCGACGCTGGCTCTCGATGAGCACGGCAGCAAGCGCGAAGCGAATTCGAGCCAGGTACGAGTAGGCCGTCAGCGGCTGATCGTGATGCGCAGGATGCGGTCGTCGCCCTCGCGGGGATCGGCGCGGCCGTCGGTGTTGGAGGTGGTGAGCCACAGAGAGCCGTCGGGCGCCGCGACGACGGTGCGGAGGCGGCCGAACTCGCCGATGAAGAAGGCCTGTGGTTCGCCGGTGCGGCGTCCGCCGGCGACCGGGATCGCCCACAGGCGCCTGCCGCGCAGGCCGGCCATGAAGATGGTGCCCTGGGCGTAGGCGATCCCGGACGGTGAGGCGACGTCCGTGTGCCACTGCGCGATCGGGTCGACCATGCCCTCGAGCCCGGCGATGCCCTCGGCAGCGGGCCAGCCGTAGTTGGCGCCGGCGGTGATCGCGTTCAGCTCGTCCCAGTCGTCCTGGCCGAACTCCGACGCGTACAGCTGCCCGTCGTCGCCGAACGCCAGGCCCTGCACGTTGCGGTGGCCGGTCGTGTAGATCGGCGAGTCCCGGCGCGGGTTGCCGGGCGCCGGCTTGCCGTCGACGGTGATGCGCAGGATCTTGCCGCCGAGGTCGTTCGGGTCCTGGGCGCGTTCGCTCTCGTGGTTCTCGCCGGTGCCTACGTACAGGTAGCCGTCCGGGCCGAAGGCGAGCCGGCCGCCGTTGTGCACCGCCGCGACACCGATGCCGTCGAGGATGACGTGCGGATCCACCAGCCGGCCGTTACGCCAGGTGTAGCGGGCGATCCGGTTGTCCTCGGAGGTGCTGAAGTACACGTACACGTAAGGCCGGGACGCGAACCGCGGGTCTACGGCGAGTCCGAGCAGGCCGCCCTCGGATGACGGGTCGACGCCCTCGATCGTGCCGACCTCGGTGACCGTCGTGCCCGCGATCCGCTTCACCTTCCCGGTGTCCCGCTCGGCGACAAGCGCGGTCCGGTCGGGCAGGAAGACGAGTCCCCACGGCACGTTCAGCCCGGTGGCGATCGTGCCGGCGACGGTCAGCCGCACGGGCCCGGTCGTGGGCGACGTGCTCGCCGGCGTCCCAGTCGATGCGCTCGGGGCTGAGGGACTGTCAACGATCGTAGGGCTGGGCGCGGCGTTTGTACCCGAGCAGGCGACGAGGGCGCCGCAGGCGAGCATGACGACGGCGGCCCTCATCGACGGGCCAGCCGGGATCCACACGTGCCTGTCACGTCGTACATCATCGGTCAGGAGAGCCAGTCCGGGCGCAGCGGGAAGCCGGACGACGCCGTGCCGGACAGCTTCACGAGCAGCGCCTGGTGCAGCTCGACGTCGTTGCGCTCGAAGCCGACCCGGCAGGCCGCGAGGTACAGGCCCCACACCTTCGCGGTGGCGAGGCCGACCTCGTCGACCGCATCCTCCCAGTGGTCCTCCAGGTTGCGGCTCCAGCCGGCCAGGGTGAGGGCGTAGTGCTCGCGCAGGTTCTCCGCGTGCCGGAACTCGAAGCCGGCGTCCTGCGCCTCCTTGATGATCCGGCCGGCCCCGGTCAGCTCGCCGTCGGGGAAGATGTAGCGGTCGATGAACGCGCCGGTCGGCCGCGTATTGTTGCGCGGCCGGGTGATGCAGTGGTTCAGCAATCGGCCCTCCGGCTTCACCTTGCTCAGCAGGAAACCGAAGTACGACGGGTAGTTCCGCACCCCGACGTGCTCGGTCAGACCGATCGAGCTGATCGCGTCGAACCCGGTCTCGGCCACGTCCCGGTAGTCGGCGTGCCGTACCTCCGCACCCGCCAGCCCCTCGCGCGAGATCGCCTCCGCCGCCCACGACGCCTGCTGCTGCGACAGGGTCACGCCGAGCGCGGTCACGCCGTACTCGCGGACCGCGTGCCGGACCATGCCGCCCCAGCCGCAGCCGACGTCGAGCAGCCGCATCCCGGGGCGCAGCGCGAGCTTGCGGCAGACCAGGTCGTACTTCTCCGCCTGCGCCTCATCCAGCGACGTGTCCGGCTTGCCGAACACCGCGCAGGTGTAGGTCATCGACGGGCCGAGGATCAGCTCGTAGAACCGGTTCGACACGTCGTAGTGGTGGTGGATCGCCGCCTGGTCGCGGGTCCTGCTGTGCCGCAGCCCGTCGACGGTACGCCGCCAGCGCGGCGCGTGCTCCTGCGGCGGCACCGGCGGCGGCTTCAGGTAGCTCCAGCCGAGGCCGCGGACGATCCGCAGCGCCTCCGCCGGGGTGGGCCGCCCGAACCGCAGCCCCACCAGCAACTGCGCCGCCTCGTAGGGGTTGCCGGGATGCACGCCGGTCAGCTCCAGGTCGCCGGACACGTACGCGCGCACCATGCCGAGGTCGCCGGGCGCGGTGAGCACGTACGACAGGCCGCGCTCGTTCGCCAGGTGCATGCCGATCGGGGAGTCCTCCGGCCCCGCGCTGCTGCCGTCGTACGCGGTGAACCGGAACGGCAGCCCGTCCGGGGTGATCGCGCCGATCGCGTCGGCGATGGACACGTGGGTCTGGGTCAGGGTCATCGTCTGCGCACCGCCTTCTCGTACAGCCCGGTCAGCCTGTCGCCGGGGTCGTAGCGTTCCTTCACCTCATCCAGGGCTCGGGTGTTGTAGAGCCGGTCGAACGTGTCGCGGTCGTAGTAGGCGTCGGAGTACAGCGACTTGTGCCCGTCGTGCTCGGCGACCGCCGCCTCGATCCGCCGGTTCACGTCGCCGTCCTCGGCGCCGTGCTCGATCGGGACGGTGCCCCAGAACCCGACGTTCACGTAGGTCTTGCCGGGCGCGAGCGGGTACAGCGGCCACTGCCTCGACCCACGCAACCGCAACGGGCACAGCCACACCGGCCGCATCCCGACCTCGCGGTCGAACCAGTCGAGGAAGTCCGGCAGCCGCTCGACCGGAATCTCCACGTCCTGCACAACTCGCTCGCGCGGCGGGTTCCCGCGGCGCCGGTCGAGCCGGGTCACCACCTGGTAGCGGTTCTCTAGCCCGATCAGGCGGTGGTAGACGTCGCTGCGCCGGTACCTGCGTGGCCACAGCCGCCGCACCAGCGGATGCTGCACGCCGAATGCGCGCGAGCACCAGAACCAGTCGGTGTCCCACCGCCACAAGTAGTCGTACACCGTCAGCAGGTCGTTGCTCCGCGCACCGATCGACCGGTAGAAGACCTGCTGCCGGGTGTAGTCGCTGGTCGGGCCGGGCTCGGTCTGCCAGCGGCCGAGCGTCAGGAACGCGCGGCCCGGCTCGAACGCGACCCCGTCCACGAAGTCCACCGGCTCACCGTCGTAGGAGCCCTCGGCAACGATCTCCTCGACCGCCGCGGCGAGCTTGCCGAGGTCGCCGAACCCCTTGTGCCGCAGGGCGACGTAGGGCTGCACAGGCGCCAGCTGGATCCGCAGCCGGGTGGCATAGCCGAGTGAGCCGTAGGAGTTCGGGAAGGTCGCGAACAGGTCCGCTTGCTCGCCGTCCGGTGTGGCGGTGACGATCTCGCCGGAGCCGGTGAGGATGTCGAGTTCCAGCACGGACTCGTGCGGCAGCCCGTCCCGGAACGACGTTGACTCGATCCCCAGGCCGGTCACCGCGCCGCCGAGTGTGATCGTGCGCAACTGCGGCACCACCAGCGGCATCAACCCGTGCGGGAGCGTCGCGTCCACCAGGTCCTCGTACGTGCACATCCCTTGCACATCGGCGGTCCGCGCGCCGGCGTCGACGCCGATCACCCCGCGCAACCCGGACACGTCGAGCCCGGGACCGGCCGGCTGAGTGCGCGGCCGGAACAGGTTCGACGTCCGCTTCGCCAGCCGCACGGGATGCCCGTCCGGGATCGCCTCGTACGACGCGACCAGTCGCCCGACCGCCGCCTGGTGATCCGTCAGGCGGCGCCCGGCCCGCCCCTCATGAGTGGTCGGCGAGCTCCCCATCCGCTCAGAGTACGTGGTGATCGCAGCTTCCCGCGGTCACAATTCAGGCGAGTCACCGGACGGTTGGCTACCGCCACTGGCGCAGGTCGCTGTCCGGGAAGAGACTGGAGCCGCTCCCATCGTGTGGGAGGCGGTGGAGATGACACAGCAGTATCTTGCGGGCGAGTTGTCGGTGCTGCTGGCGCGGCTGCCCGTGGTCACCACGGACGTGGCCTCGTTGGAGACTGCGCTGCGCCTGCGGCACATGGCGGAGACGCTGCCGATCGCCGACCTGGGCTGCGTGGTCGCCCGCGCGCTGGAGCTGACGAACAGTCTGGCGTGGGAGTCGCTGGAACGCGGAGACGTCTCGGCGTTCGCCCGCCAGGCTGAGGTGGGCGCCGAGATTCGCGAGTTCGGCGTTTGTGCCCGTCTGCTCGCCGGCTCGTAGCGGCGTCGTCGCGATGTGCAGGTCCGACTGGAGGTCTTACCGATGACAACAGGGCAGGAGACACCCGCCTCTGAGGCGCAGATCGCCGTTCACTGGCGCGAGGAGGAGTACTACCAGCCGCCCGCCACGTTTATTGCCCAGGCCAACGCGGCGGATCCGGCCATCCTGGAACGGTTCGGCGAAGACAGGTTCCCGGAGTGTTTCAAGGAGTACGCCGACCTGTTGAGCTGGGACGCCTACTGGCACACGACGCTCGACACGAGCAATCCGCCGTTCTGGCGGTGGTTCGTCGGCGGCCGGTTGAACGCCAGCTACAACTGCGTCGACCGTCACCTGGCGTCCGCACGCAACAAGGCGGCGATCATCTGGGTGCCCGAACCGGAGACGGCGCAGACGCAGGCGATCACCTACCAGGAGCTGTACCGGCGGGTGAACGAGTTCGCGGCGCTGCTCCGTGACTTCGGCGGCGTGAACGTCGGTGACCGGATCACCTTCCACCTGCCGATGGTTCCCGAGCTGCCGGTGTCGATGCTGGCCTGCGCCCGCCTCGGCGTCGTGCACTCCGAGGTGTTCGGCGGCTTCAGCGGCGCGGCGTGCGGTGACCGCATCGCCGATTCGCAGAGCCGGATCCTGGTGACGATCGACGGCTACTACCGCAACGGCCAGCTCATCGACCACAAGGCGAAGGCCGACGAGGCGGTGGAGCGAGCCCGCGAGCAGGGTGTGGAGATCGACAAGGTGCTCGTGTGGCGGCGGCAGCCAGGCGAGTACGGGTCGGAGAGCCCGATGGTCCAGGGCCGGGACTACTTCGTCGACGATCTGCTGACGGGCTACCGGGGGGCTCTGGTCGAGCCGGTCTCGATGCCGGCGGAGGCGCCACTGTTCCTGATGTACACCAGCGGTACGACGGGCCGGCCGAAGGGGTGCCAGCACAGCACCGGCGGCTACCTCGCGTACGTGGCCGGCACGTCGAGGTACTACCAGGACATCCACCCGGAGGACACCTACTGGTGCTTCGCCGACATCGGGTGGATCACCGGCCACTCGTACATCGTCTACGGTCCGCTGGCGCTCGGGACGACGAGCGTGATCTACGAAGGCGTCCCGGTGTATCCCGATCCCGGTCGTCCGTGGCGGATCGCCGAACACCTCGGGGTGAACATCTTCCACACGGCGCCGACCACGATCCGCATGCTGCGCAAGCTCGGCCCGGACGAGCCGAACAAGTACGACTACCACTTCAAGCACATGACGACCGTCGGCGAGCCGATCGAACCGGACGTCTGGCGCTGGTACCACGATGTCGTCGGCAAGGATGAGGCGGTCATCGTCGACACGTGGTGGCAGACCGAGAACGGCGGCTTCCTCGGTAGTACGTTGCCCGCCCTGCAACCGATGAAGCCGGGCAGTTGCGGCCCCGGCGTACTCGGCGTCTATCCCACGATCTACGACGAGAACGGCGACGTGATCGAGGCCGGAAGCGGTCGGGCGGGCAACATCTGCATCCGCAACCCGTGGCCGGGGATCTTCCAGACCATCTGGGGCCAGCCCGAGCGGTTCGTGCAGACCTACTACGAGAAGTACTGCCGTGACAAGGACAGCACCGACTGGCGCGACTGGCCGTACTTCGCCGGCGACGGCGCCGTTCAGGCCGCGGACGGCTACTTCCGGATCCTCGGCCGGGTCGACGATGTGATCAACGTGGCGGGGCACCGGCTCGGGACCAAGGAGCTCGAGTCGGCGAGCATCACCGTCGAGGAGGTGGCCGAGGCGGCCGCGGTTCCGGTGGTCGACGAGCTGCGTGGTCGCGCCGTGGAGATGTACGTCGCCCTCAAGCCCGGGTACACGCCGAGCACGGCGCTCGAGGAGAAGGTCGCGAGGGCGATCGAGACCGAGATCGGGAAGATCGCCCGGCCGAAGGCCGTGTGGATCGTCGCGGACATGCCGAAGACCCGCTCCGGCAAGATCATGCGCCGGGTCATCGCCGCGATCTCCAACTTCGCCGACGTCGGGGACGTGACCACGCTGGCGAACCCCGAGATCGTGGACGACATCCGCCACCACGTCCAGACCGAGAAGGTGACCCGCGGAGACGTCCCTCGAGAGCTGTCCCCGGAGGAGGTTCAGGAGATCAAGGCGTTCGGCGAGGCCGAGTAGCCGCCGCATCGCGTCCTGCGGTCAGCCCGACGCCGTCAGCTCAGGCGGTCGCCGCCCCCCGCTTGGTCTGCTTCGAACACGCCGGTGACCCGCGTCGAGATCCCGAAGTCGTGCCAGCCGGCCGTGTGCGCGATCGCGTTCAGCACGAGGATGACGTCCTCCGCCTCCAAGGTGCTGATCTCGTGTCCGAGCGCCACGGGTAGCTCGGGCCCGTCGGCGAGGGAACACGCGAGCCAGAGAATGCTGCGATCGCCCGGAGTCGCCGGCCCCTGGAAATCGGCAGCCGCTGCCCAGTCGATGGTCGCGATCGGCCCGTAGGGGCCCTCGCCTTCCCGGCCGCGATCACTCGCGCTGATGCACCGGACACGGAAGTCTGCTCGAGACAGCCAATGCCGATGGGCGATCAACAGCTCGACGGCGGCTTCTACGCCATACAGGCCCTGCGCCCACACGCGCAGCATGGGAGCCAGCATGGCTGGTGACAGGGCAGCCGGGTCGAGTGAAGCCATGAGCAAACCACCACCTCTGTCGTCGGCTTGTGCCCACCGACGTGCCCAGGCCCTTCAGAAACAGCCTAGAACGGTGCCCCAGCGGCCTGCCCCTGCTGAGTTCACCCTCACCAGGCACGACGTCCGCCGACGATTCATCCCGCGTTCCGCGCCGGGAGTCACTGAGAGCCAAGCCGCGGGGTCGCCGGCCCGGGCTAAGGTCGGCAGGGTGAGCGACCTTCTGGCTGTGTGGCTGCCCTGGAACGACCCGGACGGTTTCCTCGGCGGGGTGCCCGACGGGTTCCGTGTCGAGACGTATGACGGTCACGGCCAGTTGCCCGGGTCGATCGAGTACGTGCGGTTCTACGTGCCGCAGTACTTCGGCGGGTCGAACGTCAACGAGGTGATCCGGGACATGACCGCACTGGAGGTCGTGCAGACGCAGACCGCCGGGTACGAGCACGTGCTGCCGTACCTGCGCGACGGGGTCACCTTGTGCAACGCGCGCGGGGTGCACGACGCGTCCACCGCGGAACTGGCGGTGGCGCTGATCCTGGCGTCGTACCGGGAGATCCCGCATGCGGTGCGGGACGCTGACCGCGAGGTGTGGCCGCCGCTCACCGGGGTGCAGGACTCGCTGGCGGACAAGACCGTGCTGATCGTCGGGTACGGCTCGATCGGCGAGGCGCTGGAACGCCGGCTGTCCGGGTTCGAGTGCGACGTGCTGCGGGTCGCGCGCCGGGCGCGCCCCGGCGTGGCACCGATCGATGACCTGCCGGCGTTGCTGCCGCGCGCGGACGTCGTCGTAGTGCTGGTGCCGGCGACCGACCAGACCCGCGGCCTGGTGGACGCGGAGTTCCTGGGCCGGATGAAGGACGGCGCGCTGCTGGTGAACGTGTCCCGCGGCGTTGTCGTGGACACCGGCGCGCTGGTCGCCGAGTTGGGCACCGGCCGGCTGCGCGCCGGCCTGGACGTCACGGACCCGGAACCGTTGCCTGCGGGCCATCCGCTGTGGTCTGCTCCGAATGTGCTGATCACGCCGCACCGGGGCGGCGCGACGACCGCGTTCGCTCCGCGGGTCGCCGCGCTGGTCCGCGCGCAGCTGGAGCGGTTCGCGGCCGGCGAGCCGCTGGTGAACGTGGTGGCCGGCCCGGCGAGGTAGGAGGGCAAATGAGCGAGGCGGTCATGCTGGTCGGGACCCGCAAGGGCCTGTGGATCGGGCGGAGCGACGCCGACCGGCGCCGGTGGGAGTTCGAGGGCCCGCAGTTCGAGATGCAGGACGTGTACGGGGTCGGCATCGACACCCGCGGCCCGCGCCCGCGGGTGTTCGCCGGCGCGACCAGCGGGCACTGGGGCCCGGCGGTCTTCCACTCCGACGACCTGGGCCGCAGCTGGGACGAGCCGCCGGAGGGCTCGATCACGTTCCCGGCCGAGACCGGCACGGCGCTCAAGCGGGTCTGGCAGATCCAGCCCGGCCCGCCGAACGAGCCGGACGTGGTCTACGCCGGAGCAGAGCCGTCCTCGTTGTGGCGCTCGACCGACGGCGGGGTCAGGTTCGACCTGGTTCGCGGGCTGTGGGACCACCCGCACCGGCAGAGCTGGACCCCAGGCGGCGGCGGGATGGCGATCCACACCGTGCTGCCGCACCCCGACGACCGGAACCGGATCACCGTCGCGATGTCCGCCGGCGGGGTCTACCGCACCGCGGACGGCGGCGAGAGCTGGGCGGCGTCCAACACCGGCATCAAGGCCTACTTCCTGCCCGACCCGTGGCCCGAGTTCGGCCAGTGCGTGCACAAGGTGGCGATGGCCGCCGGCCGCCCGGACCAGCTGTTCGCGCAGAACCACCACGGCGTCTACCGCAGTGACGACGGCGGCGGCACCTGGCACTCGATCGCCGACGGCCTGCCGTCCGACTTCGGCTTCCCGATGGTCGCGCACCCGTCCGAGCCCGACACCGTCTTCAACTTCCCGTTGGTTGCCGACGGCAACCGGATCCCGCCGGACGCGCGGTTCCGGGTCTACCGGTCGACCGACGCCGGCAAGAGCTGGGAGGCGCTGACGAACGGCCTGCCCGACACTCCGTGCTACTCGCTCGTGCTGCGCGACGCGATGACCGCCGACAACGTCACCGGCTCGGCGGCGGGCGTCTACGCCGGCACCCGCGACGGCTGCCTCTACGCCAGCGCCGACTCCGGCGAGTCGTGGACCGAGATCGCCCGTCACCTTCCCGACATCCTCTCCGTCCGCGTCGCGGTCCTGCCCTGATGCCGGTACGACGCGAAGGCGCGGCGTGATGCGAGTCGTGGTGCGTGTTCCGGCGCCGCTCCGGCCGTTCGCCGGCGGAGCCGAATGCGTCGAGGTGACCGGCGTCGACACCGTGGGCGCGGCCTTCGCGGCCCTGGACGCGACGCATCCCGCGCTGCGTCGGCGGCTCACCGACGAGACCGGCGCGTTACGCCGGCACGTGAACGTCTACCTCGGCGACGACAACATCCGCGACTTGTCCGGCCTGGCGACACCGGTGCCGGACGGCGCGGAGCTCCTGGTCCTGCCCTCCATCGCAGGCGGCTGACCGAGCGGGACTCGATCAGCCCTCTGTGCCGGCGCTGTCGGATCGAGCGCGGGGCCGGCTCATCGCGAGGGCGCTCATGGCAGGGGAACCGCCCAGCACCAGGGCCACGACACCGGCGATCATGATCCCCCTTCGCAGATGTCGAATCCTGGCTGCACGAACTCGCACCGCGCAAGACGGTAGGGAGGCGCACTCTGCATCTGGACACGATGGCCATACAGTGAGACCCATGTCGAGTAGCACCCCACCGAACAGCACCCCCGACATCAAGCCGCGCAGCCGCGTCGTCACGGACGGGCTGGAGGCGACCGGATCGCGTGGCATGCTCCGCGCCGTAGGCATGGGCGACGCGGACTGGGCCAAGCCGCAGATCGGGGTCGCGTCCAGCTGGAACGAGATCACCCCGTGCAACCTGTCCCTCGATCGGCTCGCGAAGGCGGTCAAGGAGGGCGTGCACGCGGCCGGCGGGTACCCGCTGGAGTTCGGCACGATCAGCGTCTCCGACGGCATCTCGATGGGGCACGTCGGCATGCACTACTCGCTGGTGAGCCGGGAGATCATCGCGGACTCGGTCGAGACCGTGATGGAGGCCGAGCGTCTCGACGGCTCGGTACTGCTGGCCGGCTGCGACAAGTCGTTGCCCGGGATGCTGATGGCCGCCGCGCGGCTCGACGTCTCCTCGGTCTTCCTGTACGCCGGAACGATCCTGCCCGGGAAGCTCGGCGACCGGGACGTGAACATCGTCGACGCCTTCGAGGCCGTCGGAGCCTGCGCGCGCGGGTTGATCAGCCGCGAGGACGTCGACGCGATCGAGCGCGCGATCTGTCCCGGCGAGGGTGCCTGCGGCGGCATGTTCACCGCCAACACGATGGCCTCGGCGGCCGAGGCGCTCGGCATGGCGCTGCCGGGCTCGTCCGCGCCCCCCGCCGTGGACCGGCGCCGCGACGGGTACGCGCGCCGGTCCGGCGAGGCGGTCGTCGAGCTGCTGCGCCGCGGCATCACCGCCCGGCAGATCATGACCCGGGAGGCGTTCGAGAACGCGATCGCCGTGGTGATGGCGCTCGGCGGTTCGACCAACGCCGTACTCCACCTGCTGGCGATCGCCACCGAGGCCGGGGTGGACCTGACCCTCGACGACTTCAACACGATCGGCGACAAGGTGCCGCACCTCGGTGACCTCAAGCCGTTCGGCCGCTACGTGATGGCCGACCTCGACCGGGTCGGCGGCATCCCGGTGGTGATGCGGGCGTTGCTCGACGCCGGTCTGATCCACGGCGACTGCCTGACGGTGACCGGCAAGACCGTTGCCGACAACCTCGCCGACATCACCCCTCCGGACCTGGACGGCACCATCATCCGGGCGCTCGACAACCCGATCCACGCAACCGGCGGCCTGACGATCCTGACCGGCACGCTAGCCCCGGAGGGCGCGGTGGTGAAGACCGCGGGGTTCGACTCCGACGTGTTCACCGGCACCGCTCGCGTCTTCGACGGTGAGCGCGGCGCGATGGACGCGGTCGAGGACGGCTCGCTGAAGGCCGGCGACGTGGTGGTGATTCGCTACGAGGGCCCGAAGGGCGGTCCCGGTATGCGCGAGATGCTCGCCGTCACGGGCGCGATCAAGGGCGCCGGCCTCGGCAAGGACGTGCTGCTGCTGACCGACGGCCGCTTCTCCGGCGGTACGACGGGCCTGTGCGTCGGCCACGTCGCGCCCGAGGCCGTCGACGGCGGCCCGATCGCGTTCGTCCGCGACGGCGACCGGATCACCCTCGACGTCAAGAACCGCACCCTCGAACTCCACGTCGACCCCGACGAGCTCGAGGCCCGCAAGCAGGGCTGGACCCCCAACGAGCCCGCCATCACCACCGGCGTCCTCGGCAAGTACCGCCGCCTCGTCGGCTCCGCCTCCAAAGGCGCCGTCTGCATCTGACCCCGAGTACCTTCTCGTGCGGATGGTCGTTCTAAGAAGCGTGGGCGCAACGTGCGGGGACGTGGCGCTGGCGATGTCGCGCCGTCGGCGTACGGTCTCAGCGAGTGAGATCGGCGTCCACGTGGGTGGACAAAACCAGTGGAGTCGGCAAAGGTTGGCCCATGCGATCGATTCTTCTCGTACTTGTGCGGCGCGCCGACTGACGCGAAGCAGGAGTCGAGCGCGCCCCCTCACCAGACCCTGGTGCAGGGGGCTTTTCCGTTTCGGACCCAGGTTCCCGGCCAAAGTCACAGGAAGGCAGTCATGAGTGAGCAGCTGACGGGGGCACAGGCACTGATCCGCGCCCTGGAACATGCCGGTGTCGACACCGTCTTCGGTATCCCGGGTGGTGCGATTCTTCCGGCGTACGACCCGATGCTCGACTCGACCCAGATCCGCCACATCCTGGTACGCCACGAGCAGGGCGCGGGGCACGCCGCGCAGGGCTACGCGACCGCGACCGGCAAGACCGGCGTGTGCATGGCGACCTCCGGGCCGGGCGCGACGAACCTCGTCACGCCGATCGCCGACGCGTACATGGACAGCGTCCCGCTGGTCGCGATCACCGGCCAGGTGCCGAGCATGGCGATCGGCACCGACGCCTTCCAGGAGGCCGACATCCGCGGCATCACGATGCCGATCACCAAGCACAACTTCCTCGTCAACAACCCGGAGGAGATCGCGACCACGATCGCCGAGGCGTTCCACATCGCCTCCACCGGCCGGCCGGGTCCGGTGCTGGTCGACGTCACCAAGGACGCGATGCAGGCGAAGGTCGACTTCCGCTGGCCGACTGAGCTCACGCTGCCCGGGTACCGCCCGGTGACCCGGCCGCACCCGAAGCAGGTGCGCGAGGCGGCCAAGCTGATCATCGGCGCCGAGCGCCCCGTGCTGTACGTCGGCGGCGGCGTGCTCAAAGCGCACGCTACCGACCAGCTCCGCGAGCTCGCCGAGCTGCTCCGGATCCCGGTGGTCACCACGCTGATGGCGCGCGGCGCGTTCCCGGACAGCCACCGCCAGCACCTCGGCATGCCCGGCATGCACGGGTCCGTCGCGGCGGTCACCGCCCTGCAGAAGGCCGACCTGATCATCTCGCTGGGTGCCCGGTTCGACGACCGGGTCACCGGCAAGCTGTCCACCTTCGCGCCGGAGGCGAAGATCGTCCACGCCGACATCGACCCGGCCGAGATCGGGAAGAACCGGGCGGCCGATGTGCCGATCGTGGGGGACTGCCGGGAGGTCGTCGCCGACCTGGTCGTCGCCGTGCAGGCGGAGCACGACGC
>WNGA01003149.1_pt1 | contig 31340 bp, 25 predicted proteins | sample 5400061 | NCBI WGS metagenome assembly WNGA01 (sample SAMN13153366, study PRJNA577476) | soil metagenome | isolation source: 100 cm soil or saprolite under grassland replicate 2 | place: USA:California | collected 2016-06-15 | reverse complement strand
GAGGCGCCGGCGACGGTTGAGCCGTCCACCTGGATGGCTCGCATCGGATGGCGACTCGCGGGCGGAGCTCTGCGGGTCGAGGAACACCCGGCCAGGGCGCCTCGGCCCCACCCGATCTTGATTCGGCGGATGTTGCCCACCGCGGGGCGGCCAACTTGAACCGGGCGGGTGTGGCTTCGGCGCGGGCCACTTGAGTCTGCGGGTGGTTGCTGCAACAGCCGCCGGCCGCAGGGTGCTCCGCAGATGTGACGAATCCTGAGAGCCGACGACTACAACTGCGAGAAGGTGGTGCTGCACGCGTGACGTCCCGGTCGTAGCGCGCAAACCGCGGCTGGCGTTTTCAGCGCCCGCCGGTACATTGGCGCCCTCCCGAAGGAAGGTGCCTCAATGTCTCCATCGCGGAAAACTCTGGCCAGCCTACTGGCGGCCCTCGGGTTTTCACTCGCCGTCGGTGCCCCCGTCGCCGCCGAGACCGATCCGAAGTTTGTCTTCGCCAAACCGGACGAGCCACCCAAGCCCGGCGCGCCACCGCCCCCCGCGGTCGAGTGGAAGGCGCAGGCCAAGGCCGGCCTCAACGTCACCACGGGCAACTCGCAGACCACCAACGGCACCGGAGGCATCTCCGTCTCGCGCAAGCAAGGCAACAACAAGCTCGCCCTCGACGGCGCCATCGCCTACGGCAAATCGAACATCCTGACGCCGGTCATCGATCCGGCGGCGCCGACGACGATCACCGATCTCAGGCGCACGTCCGTGACCGCGACCAACAACTGGTTCGCCAAGGGCCGTTACGATCGCTTCTTCACCGCCAACAACGCGGGGTATGCGACCGCACTGACGGCCGCCGACAGGATCGCGGGCAAGACGTTCATGGGCGGCGGCCAGATCGGCTACAGCCGCCAGCTTCGGAAGGACGAGAAGCACCTGCTGGTCGCCGAGCTCGGCTACGATTTCTCGTACGAGAGTTACGTGGCGCAGCTGACGAAGGTCATCGACCCGGTGAGCATCCACTCCGCGCGTCTCTTCGTCGGCGAGACGCTGAAGCTCTCGCCCGCCACCGGCATCACCGCCAGCGTCGAGGCGTTCTTCAACCTCAACAAGGAAAGCAAGGCGATCAGCGTCGACAACGCCATGCCGGGAGTCGACCCATTCAAGGACACGCGCGTGATCGGCAAGCTCGGGTTCTCGACCACGTTGTTCAGGAGCCTGAGCGCCGCGGTCGGGTTCACGCTCCGCTACGACCAGAACCCGGCGCCGCGCCCCATCCCGTCGGGCTCGCCGGCAGGGGCCGCCTACGCGGCATCGTTCACGCCCTTCGCCGAACGGACGGACACGATGACCGAAGTAACGGTCATTTACACCTTTCTCTAGCAACAGCGTCGGAGGTTGAGGCGCATGCGGCCGCTTTCCGGTTCCCCTCGCGGCGCGCAGCGGGGAGATAACGAACACAAGATGAGCGGTGAGCTGTGAGCTTGAGCTTGAGCTGGAAGGCAGCGATGCTGGGCGCGCTCGGCGTTACGTGCGGTGGCGCGCGTGCCCAGGCGGACGGTCGGGTGCCCGAATCCACGGGCGTCGAGATCGGTGTACGCGGCGGCTACGGGGTCCCGTTCGGCCAGCGTGCAGCGGGAGCCGCGCTCAGCGGACCCGTCGAGGGCGCTGCGTCTCCGATGATCGATCTCGGCTACCGCTTCACGCCGCACCTTTACCTGGGTGTGCTCTTCGCGTACGGGATTCTGGTCCTGGATGAAGCGGCCGCCTGTCGAGAGGTCGTCGTGGACTCCCCCGCCGGGCGCGACTGCAGAGGAAACGCCGCGCTCCTCGCGCTCGATGCTCAGTACCGAACCAGGATGGGCGAACGTTTCGCGAGCTGGGTCGACTTCGCCGTCGGACTCGAAAGTCTTGGGATGGTCACGCCGTCAGGTTGGAGCAGCTATGGTGGATTTGCGTCGCGGGTCGAGTTCGGTGCGGGTTGGTTCGCGCCGCCAAGATTCACGATAGGTCCATTCGCGAGCCTCTCCGTCGGTCAATTCAGAACCTCCGAGTTCAGTCTGGACGGTGACGGCACGCCCTCCGCAATCGCGGACAAGGGCATCCACGGCTGGTTGTCCGTGGGGTTCCGAATGATGCTGACGTTGCGGTGACGCCGGGTCCGCGAAGCTCACCACACGTAGCTCAGAACCTTTCGCTGCGAAACGCGAGGCGGAGCCGCCGGCAGCTCTTCGCGACGATTCGGCCGAGCGGCGCGGGCCCGCAGAAGAACACGCGGGGCCGCGGCAGCCCCGGGTTCCGATAGAAGCCCTCGAGCAGCCGATCGAAGTCGGGGGTCCCCATCGTCGTGTGCGTGTGCAGCCCGGTGACCACGTCGCCCTCGCGCCCGGCGCGCATGACCTGCTGGGCCACGTCGATGATGCCGCCCGCCATGTCGGCGCGCCCCGACGTCATGTAGATGTGGATGTCCAGCAGGTTGCCTCGGTCGCGCTTCTCGAGCTCGCTCAAGAGGTCCCGGAACCACTCGAACGAGAACTGATCCTTGGCCAGCCAAACGAAGCGCAGCTTCTGGAGCGGCGACTCTGGCCCGTGCCCCAGCAGCAGGCTCTGCAGGATCGACGCGAACGGCGTGACGCCGATCCCCGCCGCGATCGCCACCGCGTGCGGGACCTCGAAGATGTGGCGGGTCGCGCTGCCGTAAGGTCCGTCGATGCGCACCATCGGCTCCTCGCCCCACGCCATGCTCTCGCTGATGCGGTCGTACACCGCGGACGTCCAGTTGCCCACGCCCCGGATGTGGACGGCGAGCCGCTTGCTGTTCTCGGGCGCGCTCGTGAACGTGAACGGGTGCCATTCCTGGCGCGCGACCACGGGAATGCGCAGGAACGCATAGTCGCCGGGCGCGTAGTCGAAGCCCGCCGGCCGCTCGAACAGGAGCCGCGTCACCCCCGAGCTCATCGGCGTCACCTCGACCACGCGGCTTGGTGCGCGGCGCCCGCGCGCCCGGAACATCCGCTCGACGAAGTACCACGCCCACGGCAGCGTGCCCCACATCCAGAACCGCGGCCCGTGCATGAAGATGAGCGGCAGCGAGGCGAGATAGCCGAGGTGGGTGATGTGAAACAGCTCGAACCGCCCCGACCGCCGCACGAACTTCCGCGAGAACAGCCACATCACGACGAAGATCCCCAGCAGGGCGGCGCCGGTCTGATTGACCCGGTTCCAGACCAGGATGTTGGCGAGCGTGATGGCCGCCAGCTGGCCGGCGTGCGCATTCAATACGTGGGCGCCCGCGTGCACGATCGACAGCGCGACCACCACGCCACCGATCAAGCTGTGGACGTCGACCGCGTCGTCGACCGGGACGATCCTCCCCAACACCGAACGTCGCACCCAGGTCAGGGTGTGACGCAACATCGGGACCACGATCAGTGCCGCATTCAGGTTGAGGCAGGCGCCCGCTCCGCGCGCGAGCTGCACATACAGGTTGGCGCCCGCGTCCCGGTAGCGAAAGAACGCTTCGACGAACAGCAACGCGTTCACCGCCGTGAACGCCGCCAACCACATCGCGAGCAGGCCGCCCGACCGCACCCACCCGCTCCACGCCGACCCCGGGGGCAGCGCCCGGTCGCGTGCGCGCTTTCCCGGCATCAGCAGCGACACGCCGTATTCGGCCAGTCGGCGCTGGATCTCGGGATGCGCGATCATCATCTGCACGAACTCCGCGATCCCGATCTTTTGGTCGCGGTCGCGGTCGCCCGCGCGCATCACCGCATCGACCAGCCGGTCGGCTTCACCCTCGGGCAGCCGCAGGTCGTGTTCGGCGAGCGCGATGTGGACCAGGCGCTCCAGCTCGTCGCGCCGGATCCAGCCGTCGCCGTCGATGTCGTGCAGGTTGAACAGGAACTCGATCTTGTGGGCGATCGGCGCCGCCATCAGCTTCTGCGCGACGGTGATGAACTCTTCCGCGGTCTCGAACCGCCGCTTGCCTCCTCCGAGCGCGACCAGCAGTCGCTGGGCCAGAAACAGGCTGCGCAGCCCGAGCGCTTTCTGGATGTCGGCCGGCTCGATGCCGCCGCCCGCGCGCCGCCGGCGCTGGAGTGCCTCGAACACCGTCGCGAGCGGCAGGAAGCTCGTGGGCGTGGGTTTGTGCGGGCGTCGTTTCGAGTCCATGGCTCTCGTCCGATCAGCCGTTCGACGTGGGCTCGCCCTCGCTGGGCGCGAGCGGTGTGCCGAGCAGCCGGCGGATTCGCCGATCGCGGACGTCAAGCACCGTGAACCGATACCCGGCGGCGGAGACCACGTCACCAGGGACCGCCCGCCCCGGCAGCTGGGTGAGGATGAACCCGCCCAGCGTCTCGATCTCGGGCGGCACCTGCGGAAATACGATGCCGAGGTCGCGCGCCGCCACATCCAGCGTCAGCCGCCCGTCGACGTCGAAGCTGCCGTCCCCCTTGCGGATGATGGGTGGGATTTCGCCCGCGTCGTGCTCGTCCTGGATCTCGCCCAACACCTCCTCGACCAGATCCTCGAGCGTGACGATGCCGGTGAACGCGTGTTTGGGCCCGAGGATGATCGCGATGTGGACGCGGCGCCGTTGAAACTCGCGCCGCAGCCACTCGAGCGGCGTGTCTTCCGAGGCGTAGATGGGCTCGCGCGCGATCTCGCGCATTAGTTGCGGCCGCTTTCCCGAGGCCAGCGTGCTGACGATGTCCTTGAGGTGCACGAACCCGACCACCCGGTCGGTCCCCGGCTCGACCAGCGGGTAACGCGTGTACTGGTTGGTGAGCGCGATCCGCAGGTTGTCGTCGAACGGCATCCCGGCCGTCAAGGTGACGACATCGCGCCGCAGCGTCATCACGTGACGCGCGACCCGGTGGGTGTAGTCGAACACCCGGTCGATGAGCCGCCGCGCGCCCGGTTCCAGCGACACGTGCTGGATGACCAGCCGCAGCTCCTCGGGGGAGTGCACCATCTCGGCCTCCGACGCCGGCGGCAACCCCAGCAGCCGCAGCGTGAGCCGCGCCGCGCCCGACAGGAACCAGTTGATGGGCGCGCTCAGCAGATAAAACGCGCGGAACGGGAGCGCCGCCCACATCGCTACGCCCTCGGTGCGCTGGATCGCCAGCGCCTTGGGCGCGAGCTCGCCCAGCACGGTGTGGAGGAAGGTGATGAGCCCCAGGCTGATCGCCGGCGCCAGCGTGTGCAACGTCCGTTCGGAGTCGACCCCGTACTTGATCAGCAGCGGCCGCAGCACCGACTCGATGACGGGCTCGCCCAGCCAGCCCAAGCTCAGCGACGCGAGCGTGATGCCGAGCTGGCTGGCCGACAGATACGCCGGCAGCGCCTTGGTGATGCGGATCAGCAGGCGGGCGCGGCGGCTGCCCTGGCTGGCCAGCTGCTGGAGCCGGGTGGGGCGGATCTTGACGAACGCGAACTCCGCCGCGACGAAGAACGCGTTGGCCAGCACGACCGCGGCCGTGATCGCCAGGGCCAGGGTCTGCGGCAAAGGCAAGGTGGGAGAGGTCGGTTGCATGTCGGCGGGCAGGATCGCACACCCCCTCCGGATTTGCTGCGCACGGGGTCCAACCCTTGGTAATGTCCCGGGGTTATGGCTTTACGTAAACTACGATCATCGTCCCGGATCGCGGCGTTCCTTACCCTCGCCGCCGCGACCCTCCTCGCTTTGACCGAGGCGCGTGCACAGGTCTCGTCGGCAGACTGCGGCACCGACAACCTGATCGCGGGCAAACTTCCGTCCGGCCGTCAGGACGCCCGCGGCGACTTGACGCTCGCGACCGACGGCAAGGTCGCGCCCGAGGGCGCGCAGTGGGACGCCCCGGTCGGCGTGTTTCTGGACACCGGCGCCGGGTCGCTGACCTGGGACCTCGGCCAGATCCGGCCGGTCGGCTCGTTCATGCTCCAGGCCGACGCCAACGACAGCTACAAGGTGTTCGGCGCCGAGGTCGATTCGCCATCGGCGTACAAGCTGCTCATCGAGATCGAGAGCGTAGTCAACATCGGCCACGGCCTGCGCACCCGCGCGGTGACGATCGAGCCCACGCCCATCCGTTACCTACGCATCGGCGAGGCGCTGGGGGACAGCGCGTACTCGATCTCCGAGTTTCAGGCGTTCTGCCGGCCCCCGACGCCGTTCCCGCCCAAGCTGACGATCGTCGACGCGCCGCAGGCCAAGGTGGTCGAGGCGCCCTGGTACAAGTTCTACTGGTTCGAGAACGACGCCAGCGCGCGGTTCGAGATGGTGCTCGCGTTGCTCGGGGCGGCGCTGCTCTGGTGGGGCCTGCGGCTGCGGCGGCAAGGCACGCCCGACGTCAAGCGCAAGCTTCGCGACGGTCTGCTGATGGCGCTCGGCGTGATCTCGTTCGCCTGCTACTTCAACTTCGGCCTGTTTCACTTCCGGAACTACGTCCATCAGTGGGACGCGTTCCACTACTACGCCGGCTCCAAGTACTTCAAGGAGCTGTCGTACGACCGCCTGTACGAGTGCATCGCGGTCGCCGACTCCGAGGAGCCGGGCCTCCGTCGCCGCGTCGAGCTGCGCAAGATCATGAACCTGCGCAACAACATGATGGAGGGGACGCAGGACATCCTCGCCCATCCGGAGAAGTGCAAGAGCCACTTCACCGACGAGCGCTGGATGAAGTTCAAGCACGACGTCCGTCACTTCCGTGGCAAGCACGACGTCAAGCGCTGGGAAGAGCTTCAAACCGACCACGGCTACAACGGCACGCCGGTGTGGGGGATCATGGGCTCGCTGATCGCGAGCACCGGGCCGGCGAGCGACGCCCAGATCGACTTCATCACCAAGCTCGACCCGCTTTTCATTTTTGGCCTCACGTTCATGTCGTTGTGGGCGTTCGGGTGGCGGACGACGTCCGTCGCGCTGGCCGTGTTCGCCACCAACTTCCCGTCGCGGTTCTACTGGACGGGCGGCGCGTTCCTGCGCTGGGACTGGCTGTTCTACTTCGTGGGCGGGATCTGCCTGGTGAAGAAGGACCGGCCCCTGCTGGGCGGGTTTTTCCTCGGCTATTCGACGCTGCTGCGCGTGTTCCCGGTGATCACGTTCTCGGGCCCCATCCTGGTGGCGCTGCGGCAGCTGTGGGGCGATCACGACGAGGACAGCCCGCACTGGAAGATCCGGCTCCCCGCGATCCGGCTGCTCGGCATCAAGCCCGAGGAGAGCACGTTCAAGATCTACAAGCCCAAGCCGTTCGAATCGGTGAAGGAGCTGATTGGCCGCGTCGATCGCCGCTACCTCGCGCTGTTCGCCGGAGGGGCGCTGTCGCTGGCGATCTTGTTCCCGGTCAGCCTCGTCACCGGCGGCGGGATCGACGCCTACGTCGCGTTCAAGTTCAACACCAACAAGCACAAGGAGACCCCGCTCACCAACCACATGGGTTTGCGGACGGTGGTCACGTACAACCCGTCGCAGGCCGGGCGCGCGCTCAAGAACGATCGCCTCGAGGATCCGTGGGGCACGTGGAAGAAGACCAAGGTTGCCGCCTTCCATGACCGGCGGCCACTGTATCTGCTGTTTGCCGCCGCGTTCATGGTGCTGCTGTTCGCGGCGCTGCGCGTGAGCGAGCCATGGATGGCGTGCGCGATGGGCGCGATGATGATCCCCGTCGGGATCGAGCTCACCTGTTACTACTACTCGTTCCTGTTCGCGGTCGCGTTTCTCTCTTACAAACGAAGAGAAGTCGGGATCGCGCTCTTGCTCGTGACCGCCGCGACCGGCTTCATCGATTGGGCTCCGACCAAGTATCTGCCCGACACCGGCATCTGGGCGAACCTCAAGATGTCGCAGTGGCTCGACGAGCAGTACATGTGGATGTCGGTGGCGACGCTGGTCGGCTTCGTCTGGATCCTGTACCGCTTCGGCTATCCGACCGAGTCCGCCTACGGCGAGCGTGAAGAGGCGATCGCAGCCGCCGGCGGCGGCGTGAGCAAGTCGTCGTCGCCATCGTCGTCGACCCGCAAGCCGACCGGCCGCCACCAAACCACCCGTCGCAAGAAACGCTAGCGGCGTTAGCGCTCGCAAGGCTTGCCGTCACCCCGGCCTCTCCCGCTTCGCGGGCGAGGGTGACTTCTCGGCGAGGGTTCACCTCTCGTTGACCGATCTGAGTCCGATCCCCTCGCCCCGCGAAGCGGGCGAAGCGGGGAGAGGGTCAGGGAGAGGGGTCCGAGCAGACGGCGAGCGGAGGAAGGCATAGCCCCACCCCGATCGAAATGAAAAAGGCCGCGGGGCTTTTAGCCAGCGGCCTTTTTCAATTTGCGGCGGAGAGCGATTCTACTAGCGGCGCTTTTTCTTCTTGCCGCCGCCGCCCTTGGCCTTCTTCTTGGCCGTCTTCTTGGCGGGCTTGCGAGCGGGGCGGCGCTTCTTCGCGGTTCCCCGTCCGGACTTCTTGCGCTTCTGTCCGCCTACGGCGCGCTTGGCGCGCGCGACGTCGCCATCACGGTCGACGAAGTAGATGTAGTTCGTGTCCATCTCGAACCCACCGTCGGCGACCTTCTCCGGACGTCCCTTCGGGACACCCGGCTGTTTCCGCTGCACCTTCCAAACGCCCCCATCCTTCACGTAGTACATGAAATCCTTCTCACGCCCAATTCCCAACTTTGCGACTTTCTCCGCCATATCGGAGCCCTCCGTTTGAAGGTTGCGAAAACTCGGCCATCGTAGCGGCGGCCGACTGCGTGTCAAGAGGATAGTCCCGCGCTCTCCGACGGAAATCGAGGCTTTTACGAGGGCTTTTTGAAGATCTTTGAGCGCGGCTGACGTTGTGTCGGGTGGCGCGGTGGGTCACGCGCCGGCGCTCGCACGCGCGAGGAAGACGTTCTGTTCGGTATCTTCTACGAGGTCCTCGTCGAGCGGTTGTCCGTCGAACCCGCCCCATGCGCCGACGACCGCCAGCCCGGCCGCGGCGAGGTGTGCGCGGACCTCGTCGGACGTCCACAGCCGGTGACGCAGTCGGGTCCTGCGCTCACGCCCGCGGTGCCGGCCGATGGCGTCCACGTGTTGGTAATGAAACGTCATCTCCAGCATCCGCCCGTCGAGGTCATGGCTCTCGCTGTAGTCGGTGAGGCGGCCGGTCTCGGGGTGTCGGAAACGGGTACGGTCCCAGCGCTTGTTTGCGTCGCGGGCGAGGAACGCCGCGCTCGGCGCGAAGGTGTCGAACGCGAGCCAGCCACCCGGGCAGAGGGCGCGCACGGCGTCCTCGAAGAAGCGGCCGAGATCGTCCTCGCTCTCGAGGTGCTGGATGCTGTGGAAAGCTGCGATCGCCAGCCGAAACCGGCGCGCCGTCGGGAGCGCGGCGAGGTCTCCCTTTACCAGCAGCGTCCGCGCGCGAGCGCCCGCCCGCAGCCGGGCCACTCGGACCGCCGCGCGGGCGAGCATCGCCGGCTCACGATCGAGTCCGACGACGCGGTGCCCGTCCCGCGCGAGCGGCGCCAGCAGCCGCCCGGTGCCGCAAGCGAGGTCGAGGATTGGTCCACCACACTCGCCAGCAAGCGCCCGGTAGAACCGGACGTCGGCGCGCCGGCGCCGGTACTCCCAGTCGTAGAGCGCCGCGGCGTCTGCGTCTTGGAAGGGCGTCCTCATTCGGGGCCAGAGCGGCTAATGTACCCGGATGAACGACGCGATCGTCCTCTTGTCGGGCGGAATCGACTCCACCACCGCGCTGGCGATGACCCGCGCCACCGGCCGGAGGTGTCACGCGCTCAGCTTTCGATACGGCCAGCGCCACGCAGTCGAGCTCGCGGCCGCGGCGCGGGTGGCCGCGGCGCTCGGAGTGACGTCGCATGAGACCATCGATCTCGACCTGCGGGCGATTGGCGGCTCGGCGCTGACGGCGGACATCGCGGTGCCCAAGGGTCGCGACGAGGCCGAGATCGGCAGCGGCATCCCCGTCACCTACGTGCCCGCCCGCAACACCATCTTCATCGGGTTCGCGATCGCGCTCGCCGAGGTGCGCAACGCCTCGGAGATCGTCGTGGGCGTCAACGAGCTCGACTCCTCCGGTTACCCGGACTGCCGCCCCGAATGGCTCGCCGCGATGCAGGAGGTGGCGCGGCTCGGAACCCGCGCCGGCGTCGAGCGCCGCGCCGTCACCATCCGCGCGCCGCTCATCAAGATGACCAAGGCCGAGATCATCCGCGCCGGCGTCAAGCTGGGCGTCGACTACAGCCTCACGCACTCCTGTTACGATCCGGACCCGACCGGCGCGGCGTGCGGCGGCTGCGACTCATGCCAGCTCCGCCGCCGCGGCTTCGAATCCGCCGGCGTGGACGATCCGACCATTTATTCGGGGGACGTCGCTCGCTAGCGCTCGCTCCTGATGCAGGAACCCTCGAAGGGTTTCCGCACCCTCCCGCGATGAGCTTCGGCCGGCAGAGCCGGCCTGCGCTCGACGCGATGGTCCCCCGCGCCCCCGCTCGCTTCGCGTGGCGCGGGGTCCCCATGCGCGTCTGCGCGCGTGGGGTGCGGCTATGCCACGCTGCGCTCGCCCGCCTTTCCTACTCGTCCCTGCTCCAGGGGCCGCCGAAGACGCCGGTGCCGCAGAAGGCCGGGCGCAGTGGGGTCACGAGCAGGCTGCGCGCGGCCACCGCCAGCGAGCCGAGATCGGCGCGCATCGGCGGCAACGACGGCGGTGGAGCCGACGGCATCGAGCGCGACTCGGGGGAAGCGCCCATCCGATCGCCGCTTTGGCCACGATCTCGCTCGCCGCGGTCGCCACGATCTCTGCCGCCGCGGCGCCGCCGGCCGCGCCGGCCACCCGCGTCGAACGCCGGCGGCAGATCGGACAACCCCAACTCTTCGTCGCTCTCTTGCTCCGTGGCGGGGCCGCCCTCGCCGACGATCGCCCGGCCGATGAGCGACGGATCCTGGCTCTCGGCGTCCGAGACGATCTCCGCCAGGCGCAGCGCCTCGTCGACGAACTCGCGGTTGGGGCGCTCGCGTGGCCGCTTGCCGGGCAGGATCTTGCGCAGCGCGAGCAGGATGTGGCGCGTGATCTCGGAGTCGCGTCGCGACGGTCGCAGCCGCTCGAGCGCGGTGCCGACCGCCTCGCCCACCAGCTGCCCGATGTCGCGAATCCCCACCGTGTCCGGGTCGAGCGCGTCGCGCAGCGGCGGCAGCAACAGCACCCCCAGCAACAGCGCGTTGGTGGGCGGAATCGGGCGCCGCTCGGTCGAGCGGTCGAGCGCCGCCAGGTACGCCCAAAGCCGTGCCCGCCGCAGCGTAGCCTCTTCGTCCGCCGGTTCGCCGCGCAGCCCGCGCGCGATCTCGGGCGCTAGCAGGTCCAAGAGCTCAGTCTCCAGCAAGAGCTCCATCGATCGCTTGGCTGCACCCGCGCGCAGCAGCCGGTAGAACTCCTCCGACACGCGCGCCTGCGCGCACTTCGCGATCTCCGCCCGGTGCTCCATCATGCGGCGGTAGGTCTCGGGCTCGATGGTGAGGTTGCAGCGCGCCGCGAACTTCACCGCGCGCAGGATCCGGATCGGATCCTCGCGAAACCGAATGTCGGGATCGCCGATCGTGCGCACCACCCGCGCCTCCAGGTCGGCGGTGCCGCTGACGAGGTCGATGACCTGCTTGGACTCGAGGTCGTAGAACAGGCCATTGATGGTGAAGTCGCGGCGACGCGCGTCCTGTTCGGGCGTGCCGAACACGTTGTCGCGGCGGATCAGCAGGTCGCCGGTCTCTGTCTCCGGGCTGTCACCGTCTTCGTCTTCCATCTCGCGCGGGTTCGCGCGGAAGGTCGAGGTCTCGATGATCTTCGGACCGAAGAAGATGTGCGCGAGCTTGAAACGCCGGCCGATGATCCGGCAGTTCTTGAACAGCCGCCGGATGTCATTCGGGGTCGCGCTGGTGACGACGTCGAAGTCTTTCGGCTTGAGGCCGAGCAGCAGATCGCGCACGCAGCCTCCGACGAGGTACGCGGCGTGGTCGTATCGCCGCAGCCGCTGGATCACCTTCGCGGCGTCGCCGTCTATGTCTTCAGGAGCAATCTGCATCGCGGGTAGGGGTAACACACGCCCGCCGCTGTCGGCAATTGCGTCACTCGAGCGCCGACGGCGGCAGCGTCGCGTCGGGGTCCTCCTCCACGACGGCACGTTTGCGCGTGGGCGCGGGCTTGGGGGCAGCGGGCCGCGGGGCCGAGTCAGCCGCCTCGGGGGCGGCCGCCGGGGAGGCGGTGCGCGCCGGTGACGACGTCCGCCGCCGCTCGCTCCTCGACGCTCGGGGGCGCTCCGGCGCGGCATCGGACCGCGCCGGTCGGGGCTCGGCCTCGGCGCGTGCCTCGACGGCCGCCGGGGCTCGCGACGGGGTGGGGGATGCTGCCGCCGCAGGCGGCCTCGCCGCTCCGGGCGTCGGCGGTGGCGTTGCTGCCGCGGGGGAGCCGGTCGGGGCGGTTTCGGCGGCCGCTGGCGCCGCTGCCGCGGGTGGCGGCGCCGGCGGCGGCGCTTGTAGCTCGATGCCAATGCTCGGCGGTGCCACCGGGATCGACGGGATGATCTCCTCGTCGGCCACCACCCGCTGGCGCATGAATGTGTAGGTGCTGCCGCCTAGTGCCGCCAGCAGGGCGACGCCAATCATGAACCGGACGACCGGCTTGCGATGGAGCGGCGGGATGTTCTCCGTGGGCAGATCTCGCTCGTGTGCCGGGAACATCTCCTCGAGCGGGAGGGGCTGCGCGCTGCGGGGGTAGGGCGTGTTCCCACTCGCGTTGTCCGGGTACGGCGGTTGCCCCCCGTCGTACAAGGTCGCCCTCGGATCGTAGCGAACCATCTGCGTGGTCGGGGCCGCCTGGGCCGGGGATGGAGGCGTATAGATCGGGCCCGACGGTGACGACGTGTCCTCGGCGTCAACCGGCAGGTGCAGATCGGGAAGGTGAACCGTGTGACCGAACATCGTTCCGCGCAGCGGATCGAGCGGCGGCAGCATCGCCTCGGGCGGTGGCAGGTTCGACGGCATGCTGCGCCCGACGGCGGTGGGACGCGGCATGATGGGCGGGCCGATCCGGGTCGGCTCAGACGAGCTCGCGTCCGCCACCAGCTCGGTGCTCCCGTCGAGGGGACCGGCGGGCATCTCGAGCGCGCGCAACCGCTCGAGCCCGGCCGCCACCTTGTCATCGTCGACGACGGTGGGACCCGAGTACACCCCCCGGATGTCGTCGCTGTCCGGGGCGGCGCCATCGGGGCCGAGGGGCGGTGCCTCGTCCTCGATCCCCCCGATTCCGTGAAACGTCTTACCCGCCATCCTAGTCGCCCGAATTTTAGCGGAGAATCATGCAATTACCCAGGCAGCCGTCGCCGTCTCCTACATCGCGCGACTATACTCACCCCGGGCCCGCCCATGCGTGTCTGCTTCGTCGTCAACAGCGTCCGTACGCAGCGTCCCAGCTACACGACGCTTCACCTCGCGTTCTCGGCCTACCGCCGGGGTCACGATGTCGCATTTGCGTCGGTGGACGCGTTCTCGCAAGGGGAGGGACCCGACATCGTCGCGGAAGTCGCGCGTCCCAAGCCGGGGCGCCTGCGTGACCCGGCCGCATACGCCAAGGCGCTGACCGGTCAGGACGCGGCGCGCGAAGACGCGCGGATGGTCGATTTCGACGTCATCTTCCTCCGCAACAACCCCAACGCGGGCGCGGCCGATGCCGACACCTTCAACCCGGCGCTCGACTTCGGCCGGCGGCTGAAGCAACTGGGCGTGCTGGTGTTGAATGACCCCGACGGCCTGTCGCGCGCGGGCTCGAAGATGTACCTCGCCGGGTTCCCGGTCGAGCTGCGGCCCAAGACCGTCATCACCCGTTCGGTCGAGCGCGTGCGCGCGTTCCTGCGCGAGCTCGACGGCCCGGCGATCATCAAGCCGCTGTCGGGGTTCGGTGGTCAGAACGTGTTCTACGTCGCGCGGGGCCAGAGCATGAACGTGCAGCAGATGATCTCGACCGTGCGCCGCGAGGGTTACGTCATCGTGCAGGAGTATCTGCCAGCGGTGGCGAGGGGCGACAAGCGCGTGCTGCTGCTGGGCGGCGCGCCGCTGCGCATCGACTCGACCGTGGCGGCGTACAAGCGCATGCGGCCCAAGGACGACATTCGCAACAACATGCACGTGGGCGGGACGCGGCGGCGGACCGACTTCTCGGACGCCGAGCAGCGCATCTGCGAGCTCTTGCGCCCGCGGCTGGTGGCCGACGGCCTCTACTTCGTCGGCGTGGATCTCGTCGGCGACAAGATCCTCGAGATCAACGTGTTTGCGCCCGGCGGTATCGCCAACATCAATCAGCTCTACGACATCGACGTCGGCACCGCCGTCATCCGCGACCTCGAACGCAAGATCGAGCTCCGCGGCGTCTACCGCGAGGCGATTCCCCCCCACGTGTTCATGCGCGCCTGACGCGCGGACCCGACGTCACAGCATCGCGTGAGGACCCTCCCAGGGTCCTCACAGCTGGAGGTGCAGGGGGAGGCTCTTCTCGATCGATTCGGTCGCGCCGTCCGCGACGAGGTGCCAGATGTGGCGGAGTTGGGCTTCGATGACCGTGCCCTCGTCTTCCTCTTCTTCCTCGTCCTCGTCTTCCTCTTCTTCTTCGTCCTCGTCGTCTTCTTCTTCGCCGTCGACGTCCAGCTCCTCGCGCAGCTCCTCGAGCACGTCGAGCAGCGCTTGCGACGACGCCACCCGGTATTCGCCCACGGTGACGCGGCCGTCGAACTCCATCGGGACGTAAATTTCGGCGCCGAGATCGTGAGCCTCGAGCCGGTCCATGAACTCCGTCAACGCGGTTTCCGACAGTCGCGCCGCGATCGTGTGCGAGGCGTGCTCGTCGGTCTTGCCGAGCGGCGGCGCACCGGTTTCAGCCAGCAACCTGATCAGCGTCCGCACCTCGTCTTCGTCGAGGCGATGCGATAAGGGAGCAAGCTCAATCTCGGCCATGCGCCCAAGGCTGCCCGACGGGCCGGCCGCCGTCAATCGCGTCGCATCCGCGCGGCTTTGCCGCGCGGATGGAACGCCGCGCGCGAAGCTCGCCGCGTTCCGACGCGACTGATAAGGTCACTGGTCATGTCGTCGGACATCGCCAAGCTGTTCGCGGACGCGCGCGAGCGCTGCGCCGCCGCGGTGCGCGCGGGTGGTAGCGGCACCGAAGCCGCGCGCGCGTTGTCGCGCGAGGTCGACGCGATCATCGCCGACGTCGCCGGGCGCGAGGTCGCGAAGTGCAAGACGCCGGTGGCGATCCTGGCGACCGGCGGGTTCGGGCGCGACGAGCTGGCGCCGTACTCCGACCTCGACCTGCTCGTGCTCTGCCCCAAGCGCCCGGGCGCCGACGTGCAGGCGCTGGCTGAGGCGATCCTCTACCCGCTCTGGGATGCGAAAGTCGACGCGGGTCACGCGGTGCGGGCGTACGACCAGGCGCTGGCGCTGCCCGCCAACGATTTGGCGGCGGCGACCGCGCTGCTCGACGCGCGGTTCATGATCGGTGACCGCGCGCTCGCGGACAAGTTTCTCGCCGCCTATCGCGCGCGCGTCGCCAAGACCGCGGCCGAGGACTTCGTCGCCCGCCTGCGCGCGGAGCAGAAGGCGCGCCACAGCCGGTTCGGCGACACCATCTTTCTGCTCGAGCCCGACCTCAAGAACGGACCGGGCGGGCTGCGCGATCTCTGCGTCGGCCGCTGGGCGGCGATGGCGCGGTTCGGAACCTCGAATCCGACCGAGCTGCTCGGCAAGGGTGTGATGACCGGGCGGCTCGCGCAGGCGTTCACCGCCGCGGGCGAGTGGCTGATGCGGGTGCGCATACTCATGCACGCGGCCGCGGGCCGGCGCCAGGACCACCTCCGGTTCGCGCTCCAGGAGGCGATCGCGCCCCTGCTCTGCCCCGACGCGCGCGACCGTGGCGGCGTCATCCGCCCCGCCGTCCACCCCGCGGTCGAGGCGCTCATGCACCAGTACCACGCGCACGCCAAGCTGATCCGCAACGAGACCGAGCGCCTCCTGCAGCGGGCGTCGGCGCGCGACGCCGGCCGGCGCGCGACCCAGCCCGTGATGACGCTGGCCGCAGGTCAGGCTGACGCGAGGTTCGTGGTGCGTGACGGCGGCCTCGAGGCGGTCGAGCCCGGCGTGTTCGAGAAGAAGCCGTCGGAGATGATCCGGATCTTCCAGGTCGCGATCGACCTCGACATGCCGCTGTCGATGCGGACGCGCGAGCAGCTGGGCGAGCTGGCGGCGTCACACGCGCAGGCGCTACGGGACGATCCGGACGCGGGGAAGCGCTTCGTCGAGCTCGTGTGCGACAGCCGTGACCGCGCCAACCCGTCGCGGCTCGAGCAGATGCAGGACTTCGGGCTGCTCGCGGCGCTGATGCCGGAGTGGGAGCCGTCCACCGGCCGCGTGCAGCACGATATCTACCACGTGTACACCGTCGACCAGCACGCGCTCTACGCGGTGGGCCGCTTGCACGCGCTCGCGCGCGGCGAACACGCCAAGGAGTTTCAGGTTCCGAGCGATACGGTCAAGGAGGTGATCCGGCCGGTGGCGCAGGCGCTGGGGACGCTGTTGCACGACGTGGGAAAGCCCTACGGCAGCCCGCACAGCGAGATCGGCGCCGGGCTCGCGGCGACGATCTGCAAACGCCTCGGCATCGAGGACGAGGACATCCGCCGGATCGAGTTCCTGGTGCGCCAACATCTGGTCATGGGACAGATGTCGCAGCGCCGCGACCTCGACGACATGGACATGATCGCGGACTTCGCGGCGTCGTGCGGCGACGAGGAGAACCTGCGCGAGCTGTACCTGCTGACGTTCTGCGATCTGGCGTCGGTCGCGCCCGACGCGATGTCGAGCTGGAAGGAGACGTTGCTCGCGGAGCTCTACACCAAGACGCTGGCGTTCCTACGCCGGGGGCCCGACCTGCTGGGGTCGGAGCGCGCGGTGGTGGTCAGCGAGCGGCAGCGCGCGGCCGCGTACGTGCTCGGCGAGACGATCCCGCCCGGCGAACCGTCCGCCGAGCTGGCGGCGCTGTTCGCGGGCTTCCCGGCGCGCTACTTCGCCGAAAACGTCGAGAACCGCATCGCCGCCCACGTAAAGCTGATCCGCGCCCGACGCGCCGCCAACAAACGGTCGCTGGTGGAGGTGTCACACGACAACCGCCTCGGGATGAGCGAGATGGTGCTGGCCGCGCTGGACGCGCCTGGGCTTCTCGCCGAGGTTGCAGGCGTGCTGTTCGCCAACCGGATCGAAGTCGTCGACGCTGCCATCTACTCGCGCCAGCCCGCCGACGACAGCGAGCTGCCCGAGGCGCTCGACGTGTTCCGCGTCCGCGACGCGATCGGCCGCCCGGTTACTGACGAGGCGCGCTGGCGCAAGCTGCGCAATGACCTCGAATCGGCGTTGTCCGGCGAGATCACTGTCGAGACGCTGGTCGCGGCGCGGCCGCGTACCGAATCGGTGGCGGCGTGGCGGACGCCCGCCGTACCCACCGAGTGCAAGATCGACAACGGCGTCAGCCGCGATTTCACCGTGGTCGAGGTCATCACCGAGGACCGCCCCGGTGTGCTGTACGCGATCACGCGCACCTTGTTCACTAACGCGCTCGACATCCATCGCTCCAAGATCGCGACCGAGGCCAACCGCGCCATCGACGTGTTCTACGTGCGTGACAAGGCGTCGTTGATGAAGGTAACCGACCCCGTTCGCGTCCAACAACTTCGCGAGACGTTGCTCGGCCTGCTCGAGCGGCGTTAGCATCGCGCGCCATGATGTCGCTGCCGCTGTCGATCTCGGGGACGCTCTCGATGTTGCTTTCCTTCGCCGAACCGGGCGGGGGAGGCGGCGCCGCGGCCGCGCTGCTCGAGAAGGGCGAGAAGCTGTTTAAGCAGGGCGACGTCGCGGGCGCGGTGGCTGCGTTCGATGACGCCGGCAAGGCCGATCCCAAGGACGCGCGCGCTCCCTACCTCAAAGGCGTCGCGCTCGAGAAGAAGGGCGACAACGCCGCGGCCGCCGCCGCGTACAAGCAGGCGATCGCGCGCAAGCCCGACTTCGCGGAGCCGCACAACAACCTCGGCGGACTGCTGATCGCGCGCGGCGAGCCCGCCACTGCGCTGCCGGAGCTCGAGGCCGCGATCCGCGCCAAGCCGGCCTACGCCGAGGCCCACTACAATCTCGGCATCGCGCGCGACGCGCTCGGCAAGAAGCCGGAGGCGGTCGTGGCCTACAAGGAGGCGGTTCGCCTCAAGCCGTCGGACGCCGGCTACCGGCTGAACCTGGGCGCGGCGCTCCGCCGTACCGGCGACGTGGACGGCGCCGTGGGCGCGCTGCGGGAGGCGACCCGGCTCGCCCCCAAGGATGCAATGGCGTGGGCAGACCTCGGCATGGTGCTGTCCGACAAGAAGAGCTACGACGACGCGCATGCCGCGCTCGACAAGGCGACCCAGCTCAAGCCCGACTTCGCGCTGGCGTGGAACCGGCTCGGCCGGGTGGCGCTCAAGCGCGGCAAGATCCCCGACGCGGTCGCCGCCGAACAGAAGGCGCGGAAGCTCGATCCCAAGAACGGCGCGTTTGCCGCCGACCTCTGTCGGGCGCTCATCGAGCAGAAGGAGGGCGCGAAGGCGGTGTCCGAATGCAAGCTGGCCGTCGACCTCGATCCGAAGAACGCGCTCGCCCACTACGAGCTCGTCAAAGCCCAGACTGCGAAGGGAGACTGCGCGGGGGCCAAGTCCGCGCTCGCGGCCTTCAAGGCGATGCCCGGCGTCAAGCCCGAGGCCAAGGCGCAGGCCGAAGCGATCGCGGCGACCTGCCAAAAGGCTAGGTGAACTAGCCCCTAGTCCGTCAGGATTGAGTCCGCTAATATCCCGAGATGCTGCCGGACGGTCATTTGCGGGAAGCGCTCACGTTCGATGACGTGCTCCTGGTTCCGGCCGAGAGCGACGTCGTTCCCAAGGACGTCGACGTCCGGACCCAGCTGACACCGGGCATCCGGCTGGCCATTCCGATCGTCTCGTCGGCGATGGATACGGTCACCGAAGCGGCCACCGCGATCACGATGGCGCGCGAGGGCGGCATCGGGTTTTTGCACAAGAACCTCAGCATCGCGGACCAGGCGCTCGAGGTCACGAAGGTCAAAAAGGCGGAGAGCGGCGTGGTCGTAAACCCAGTGACTGTCGGGCCCGACCAGAAGCTGGCGGCGGCGGTCGAGCTCATGCGCCGCCACGAGATCTCCGGCCTTCCGGTGGTCGCGGACGGCCGTCCGGTCGGCATCCTCACCAACCGCGACATCCGGTTCGAGCGCAACCTCGACCAGCCGGTGAGCGCGATGATGACCAAGCAGCTCATCACCATCGCCGAGGGCACGACGCTCGACGCTGCGAAGGGGCTCCTGCACAAGAACCGGATCGAAAAGCTGCTCGTGATCGACGGCGCCGGGTTCTTGAAGGGCCTGGTCACGATCAAAGACATCGAGAAGGCGCAGGCCCACCCGTACGCCGCCAAAGACGATCTCGGCCGGCTGCGCGCCGGCGCTGCGGTCGGCGTCGGCCCAGATCGCGACGAGCGCGTCGACGGTCTGCTCAAGGCGGGCGCCGACGTCATCTGCATCGACACCGCACACGGCCACTCAAAGGCCGTGCTGCAGGCGGTGGCCGATGTCCGCCGCAACTTCCCCAAGGCCGAGATTGTCGCGGGCAACGTTGCCACCGGCGAGGGCGCGCTGGCGCTGGCCAAGGCCGGCGCGAACGCGGTCAAGGTGGGCATCGGGCCGGGCTCGATCTGCACGACCCGCGTCGTCGCCGGCGTAGGCGTCCCGCAGATCACCGCGATCAACGATTGCGCCAGGGCGCTCGCGTCGACCAATACCCTCCTCATCGCCGACGGCGGCATCAAGTACTCGGGCGACGTCGCCAAGGCGATAGCCGCCGGCGCGCACACCGTGATGGTTGGCAGCCTGTTCGCGGGCACCGACGAGGCGCCGGGCGAGATCATCCTCTACCAGGGCCGCAGCTACAAAGTGTACCGGGGCATGGGATCGCTCGGCGCGATGCGCGCCGGGAGCCGCGACCGCTACTTCCAGGGCGAGGTGACCAGCGACGCCAAGCTCGTGCCCGAGGGCATCGAGGGCCGGGTCCCCTACCGCGGCTCGCTGTCGCAGTCCATCTACCAGCTCATCGGCGGGCTCAAGTCGGGGATGGGCTACACCGGTTGCCGCACCATCGAGGATCTGCGCACCAAGGCGCGGTTCGTGCGCGCCACCGCGATGGGCCTGCGCGAGTCACACGTGCACGACGTCATAATCACCAAGGAAGCGCCCAATTACCGTGAGCAGTAGCCGCGTGAGCAGTAGCCGCGACCTCATCCTGATCCTCGACTTCGGCGGGCAGTACACGCAGCTCATCGCGCGGCGGGTGCGCGAGCAGAACGTGTACTCGGAGATCCACCCGTTCAACTTGCCGATCGCGAAGATCCGCGAGCTCGCACCGCGCGGGATCATCCTGTCGGGCGGGCCGGCCTCCTGTTACGCGCCGGACGCGCCGCGGATAAGCGGCGAGGTGTACGACCTCGGGGTGCCGATGCTCGGCATCTGCTACGGCACCCAGCTGACCGCGCTGAAGTTCGGCGGCAAGGTGGTCGCGGCCGAGCGGCGCGAGTACGGCCGCGCCACGGTGCGGATCACCGAGACCGGCCAGCTGTTTCACGGCTTCACGGCCGGCGAGGACATCCCGGTGTGGATGAGCCACGGCGACCGCGTCGAGTCATTGCCCGCGGGGTTCTCGGTCGTGGGCGAGAGCGCGAACTGCCCGGCGGCGGCGGTGGCGGCGCCGGAACGCAAGTTCTGGGGCGTGCAGTTCCACCCCGAGGTTGCGCACACCCCGCGCGGCGGCGAGATCCTTGCCAACTTCCTGTTTCGGATCTGCGGCTGCGAGCCGAGCTGGACGATGGCCGGCTTCGCCGGCGAGGCGGTGGCGGCGGTCGAGCGCGCGGTCGGGCCGACCGGCCGCGCGGTGTGTGGCCTGTCGGGCGGCGTCGACTCGTCGGTGGCGGCGGCGCTGGTGCTCAAGGCAATCGGATCGCGGTTGACGTCGATCTTCGTGGACACCGGCCTCCAGCGCGCGGGCGAGGCGGCGCAGGTCACGTCGCTGTTTCGCGACGCGTTCCGCGCCGACCTGCGCGTCGTCGACGCGAGCGAAAGATTCCTGGGCAAGCTGGCCGGCGTCACCGACCCCGAGCAGAAGCGCAAGATCATCGGCCGCGAGTTCATCGCCGTGTTCGAGGAGGAGGCCAAGAAGCTTGGCGGCGCCGATTTTCTGGTGCAGGGAACGCTCTACCCCGACGTCATCGAGTCGGTGTCGTTCAAGGGCCCGTCGGCGACCATCAAGTCGCACCACAACGTCGGCGGCCTGCCCGAGCGCATGCAGCTCAAGCTGGTCGAGCCGCTGCGCGAGCTGTTCAAGGACGAGGTGCGCGCGCTCGGCGCCGAGCTCGGGCTGCCGCGGCATGTGCTCTGGCGGCAGCCGTTTCCGGGACCGGGCCTCGCGGTGCGTGTGATCGGCGAGGTCACGCTCGCCCGCTGCGACGTCCTGCGCGCCGCCGACGCGATCATCGAGGAGGAGATCCGCGCCGCCGGTCTCTACGAATCGATCTGGCAGTCGTTCGGCGTGCTGCTGCCGGTGCGCACTGTCGGCGTCATGGGCGACGAGCGCACCTACGCCGACGTGCTGGCGTTGCGCGCGGTGCACTCCAAGGACGGCATGACCGCCGACTGGGTGCCGCTCCCCTACGACCTGCTGGCCACCATCTCGTCGCGCATCGTCAACGAGGTCAAGGGCGTCAACCGCGTCGTCTACGACATCTCGTCCAAGCCGCCCGCGACCATCGAGTGGGAGTAGGCGCTGGCGGCGCAAGTCGTGAAGACGAGCCGGATTGCGCTCATCGGGTGCGTCGTCATCGCGGTCGCCACGGGCGTCGCGGCTTCGAGCTGCGACGACGACCACGACGAGGAGCCGGGGACGCCGACGGGCGCCACCTGTCCGAGCGGGTCGTCCCTGACCTATGCGAGCTTCGGGCAGTCGTTCGTGCAGACGTATTGCCAGCGTTGCCACGCGAGCACGGTGATGGGAGCCGCGCGCATGGGCGCGCCCGCGGATCACACGTTCGATCAGGTCCAGGACATCCAGCTCTTGCGCGAACACATGGACGAGCTCGCGGGCGCCGGTCCCGATGCCGTCAACACCGCGATGCCGCCGTCGGCGCCCGTGCCGAGCGAGGCCGAGCGCCGGCAGCTCAGCGAATGGCTAGCGTGCGGCGCGCCCTGACGACGACTGCGTTAGGGCCGGTCTCACGGGCGGTCTAGGGCCGGCGTGGCATGCCGACGCAATCCTTCACCGGCGACGCCGTGAAGTCCTCACGGGCATAGAACACGCTCGAGTTGCGGGTGCCCTCGCTCCACTCCATGGACACCTCGTCGAGGTTGGCGAGCTCGGGCCGCCCGGAGGCGGCGAGCGCGCGGTTGGGCAACAGGTCATAGGTCGGCATCGCCTCGCGCACCGACGCGTCGAGGTGCCCGGACGCCGCGAGATCGTCGAGCACGTCGAGTCCCACCGGCACCATGCGCACCCGCACGGTGACCCGATCGGGGATACCGGCGATGATGCCCGCCGTATCCAGCGGAAACCGGCGGATGGCGTGCGACGCCGTGTAGAACCGGCTGTCGGCGGGATCGCTGGTCACCTGCGCGCCGATCGTCCCTGGCTCGAGCCGCGCGACCTGCCAAAACATGTGCGCGGGCCCGCCCTGCGCATCGAACGTCCGGTCGCGTAGCAGCCACAGATCGGGATCGTCGAGCGCCATGACGTCGGCGCCGTCGGCGACCGCGCCGCTCGAGTAGAGGCGCTCGCCGCCCGCGTAGGCAATCACCTCGACGAACACGCGGCGGTCCTGCGATGCGCCGCTCGGGAACGCGTGGCCCGCGCCCGCGTTGTCGAGCGTCACCGTCACGGCGGAGCCCACGCCGATCACCTGCACGCACACGTCGATGCGCAGGGTGACGTCGAGCAGCTGTCGGATCTGCTCGCGTTGCAGCGATCGCAACGCCGCGTCCTCCGCCGCGTCGCCGGTGTCGGGGAACGCGTCCAGCGGCGCGTCGACCGCGGCGAAGTGGTGCGCGTGCCGCGTGCGCGCGACGACATGCAGGCCGGGGCCTTCGGCGATCGGCTCGGGCGCGGGGCCGGGCGGCATGTGGCACGAGGCGCAGGTCGCCACCGCCGACGGATGCGGCGCCTGCTCGGGCGCGAACACGGATGTCTTCCATTCGTCGAACGTGCGCTCGAGTGCGATCGCCGCGGGAGCGGGCGGCGACGGCAGCACGATGTCGTGGCACACGCCGCACGCGCTGGCGCTGCGCGGGTCGGCGCCCGACAGCAACGACGAGGGCGCCGAGCGGTGTGCTGGGTTCGCGGCCGGGTCGGTGATGCGGCCGCGCATCGTGACGTCGTTCGCCAGCCGCAGCGCCGCGTCGTGGGTGCCCTCGATCCCGTCGACGTTGTGACAAAAGTAGCAGCCTACGCCCTGCAGGGCCGCGGGGACATCGGCGAGATTGAGGCCGTCGCTGGTGGCGCCCTCGCGCACGGCCATCGGCGCATGACAGTTCACGCAGAAGCCACCGAGCGCCCCCCCCGTCTCCTGCTGGCCGCGCCGGTTCATCGCGAGGAACACGGGATCGCGCGACGCGTACGCGTGCATGCTCGACGCCCACTCCCGGTAGTGCTGCGCGTGACAGCTCTTGCAGCTCGCGGGATCGAGCAGCTCGGCGCGCGTCAGCGTCACGGCGTCGCCGCCGCCGCCGCACGCGAGTGCCGGCAACAGCGTCAGCGCGACCGCCGCCGTCGCCCCGCGTGCCCGGCTCACGGTGTCTCGCTCGCGGCATTCGCGCCCGCCGCGATCCAGCGTCGGATCGAGCAGCGCGCGCGTTCGTCGAGTGGCGCGCCCGGCGGCATCGACCACGAATGCCCCGGGGTGTCGAGGCGGACCATCATCTCGCTGCACGCGGCGTCGCCAGGGACCACGCGCGGTGCGCTGCCGTCGAGCCCCAGCAGCGCCGCGCCCTCGCTGGTGAACGCGAGGCCCCCTTGCCGCCCGAGGGCGCCGTGGCAGCTCGCGCCCGGGGACCCGCACGTGACGCCGAACACCTGACCGAACAGCACCGGGAACTCGGCGGGGTAGAGCGGCAGACATGCGTCAACGTCCAACGAATCCAGACACCGCGGGCGCTCGTCGCGATCACAGCCCGCGGCGTTCAGGCCCCCAGCGAGACCGAGGAGGGCGCCCGCGATGCGAAACCCACGGACCACGGTCTCAGGCTACCACTCGGCGCCGTGAACAAGTACGATCGGAGTCGTGCGTCGCATGTTGGTTCTCGCGGTCGCGCTCGCCGCCGGGTTCGCGCCCGTACGCGCTCACGCCAACGGACGCTTCCCCGAGTCGCTGCGCCTCATGGAGTACCCCGGTAACCCAGACCGGCTGTACCTCGGCGCGACCTACGGCCTGCTCGTCACCGAAGATCGCGGCAAGAGCTGGTACTCGATCTGCGAGCAGGCGTTCGCTCTGCAGTACGTCGAGGGCGACCCGCTGCTGGAGGTGCTGCCCGATGGGACCGTGCTGGCGGGCATCTACGAGACGCTGAACCGTTCCAGCGACTGTGGTTGCGGCTGGCAAACCGTGCTCGGACGGGGGCAAGACATGGAACAAGCTGTCGGATCTCCCTGTCGAGATCGTCGACTCGTACACGCTGGACATCGCCGCCTCCGACCCGACGCGGATCTATGTGTCGGGCGTGTCAGTGACGGCCGACAAGAGTCAGGGTGAGATCCTGGTGTCGAAGAACCACGGCACGAGCTGGACGCGCGTCGCCCTGCCAGGGACCACCACCGGCGCGCTGCCGTACATCGCCGCGGTGGACACCAAGAACGCCGACCGCGTGTACGTGCGCACCGACCTCTGGGTCGACGACGCCGATCCCGCCGCGGACGACGCGCTGATGATGTCGTCGGACGGCGGCGCGACGTGGACCGAGATCCTCCGCCGCGGCGGCAAGCTGCTCGGCTTCGCGCTGTCGCCGGACGGGAACACCATCCTCGCCGGCTACGGCGATCCGCTTCAGGCGGGCGGGCGCTCGGTGAACTCGGACGATCTCGGCATCTACAAAGCGGCGGTGTCGGTGCCGATGGGGTTTGAAAAGATCTACTCGGGGGCGATCAGCTGTTTGCGCTGGACGGCGACCGGCGTTTACGCCTGCATCACCGAGAAAAACCCCGACGTGCCGCGCCCCGGGCTCGGCCTCGGCTTCGCGCCCAACGCCGGCTTCACGTCGGCAACCGCGGCGCCGTTTTCGTCGTTGCTCAGCCTCAAGAACGTCAAGGGCCCGCTCGCGTGCGCGGCCGCGACCTGTCTCGAGAGCTGGCAGATGGCGACGACCGACGTCCCGGTCGCCGTCTGCGATCAGCTCGCCGCCAACTGCAGCGTCAACGCCACCGCCAACGTGCTGTCGTGCGCGGCGGCCACGGGCGCAGCAGGAACCGGAGGGTCGGGCGCCGGCGGCTCCGGCGGTGGCACCGCCGGCTCGCCCGGGGGCGGCGCGGGCGGCACGACTGGAGCCGCGGGATCCGGCACCGGCGGCGCCAGCGCCGGCACCGGGGGCGGCGGCAATAAATCGGGCTGCGGGTGCAGCGTCCCCGATCCCCGCCCAGGTGGCGCGATCACCGCGTTGCTGGGTCTGGCGGTGTTGCTGGTTTCGGGTCGTCGCCGCCGCGGCTCGACGTTCGTGCTTCTCGCGGTCATCGGGTTCGGGTCGTTCGCGGGGCTCGGCTGCGGCGGCGAGGGCGCGCCCGCCGTGATGCAACCGAGCTGCGAGGGTCGAGGCGATATGTTCTTCGCCGGCATCGCCAAGACCTCGGCTGACGCCGCCGTCAGCGTCACGCTCACCTCCGCCGCGCCGGCGCCGCCGGCCAACAGCTACACCAACAAGTGGACGCTGCAGGTGACCGACGCAACCTCCACCCTGATGCTCGGCGCGATGGTGGTCGCGGCGCCCTACATGGTCGATCACGGCCACGGCGCCCCCAGCGTGTTCGCGACCGAGGGCGACGCCGGCATCTACGTGGTCGATCCGCTCAGCCTCAAGATGAATGGCCTGTGGGACGTCACGATCAAGGTGGTCCCCGCCGACGCGGCCGGCGCGGCGGAGAGCCGGGTCGTGTTTTCGTTTTGCGTCATGCCGATCTGAGAACTCGGCATTTGCCGCTTACCCCTGGACGAGCTCCCCGGCGCTCGGCGAAGCCTGCTGGGCGCGAGCCTGTTGGGCGAAGCCGGCCCGTGTTACGTGCGGCGCGAAGGTCGCGTTCACTTCCACCGCAACCGCCGCACGTGGCTTTTTCCGGCGCGTGGGCTGCCGTCTCGAAATTGAAATGCAGCCCACGCGCCGGAAAAAGCTCTCCAGCGGCAGGAGGCGCACGGGAAGCATGGGGGCGGGGGAGCCGCGCGAAGCGACCCGAGGCGCCCGAGGGTGGTGAGGTGGCGAGGCGCCCGAGGGTGGTGAGGTGGCGAGGCGCCCGAGGGTGGTGAGGTGGCGAGGCGGCCCGAGAGGTGGTGTGGCGGTGAGGCGGTGGTCCGGTGAGGCGCCGGGTTCAGCCTGGTAGTATCCCGCGGGCATGACGCGCCCCAGAGGTTCGCGGTGGATCGGAGCGCTCGCGCTCGCGGCGGGCGTCGCCGGCCCCGCGGGTGTGGCGGCGGGGAGCGACGCGCACCCGTTGCAGGAGGTGCGCGCTGGGGTGGCCATCGACTGGCAGGCGGGGACGCTCACCGCGACCGCGGGGGCCGCGGCTGACCTGCGCATGCCCAGCGTCGATCTCGCACGGCCGGGTGCGCTTCGTCGCGCCAATGCGGCCGCGGCTGCCAAGCTGCGCGCCGCGCTGGCCGAGCTGCCGCTCGGGGACAAGCGCAAGCTCGCGGCCGCGGAGATTGACCGCGCCCTCGGCCGGGTGCGTACCGTCGACGTCCAGTATCAGTCCAACGGCGGCGCGGTGGTGCGCAGCGAGGTCCGGTTCGGCGACTGGCTGGAGACGGCGAGCCCGCCCACGGTCGCGACGCTGGCCGTGCCCAGCATCCGCTTCGGCGCTTCCCCGCTCGCCAAGGTGGGAGGTCGCGAGGTCCGGGTCGGCGCGGCGGTGTATCGGCTGGGCGTCGCCGAGAAGGGCGCGGTCGGCGTTCAGGTCGATCAGGCAGGCCGACTCGTGCTGGCGGGCGACAGCGCGCTCGGCGACAAGCTCGCGCGCGGGCTCGCAGTGATCTACGTTCACAAGGCCCCCAGGTGAAATGTCGAAAACGATGAAGACGTCGAAGCCGTTGTTCGCCACGCCCCATGCTCCGTCACTCCGGGCCCGCCCCGCGATGCGAACGATCGTGCCTGCGTCGCTGCTCGGCCTGCTCGCGACCGTCGCGGTCGCGCGCGCGCAACCCGCCCCGCCGGCGCCACCCGCGCCCGCGGAGCCCGTCGGCGCCGCCCCCGGGATGCGTCTCGCGACGGGCCAGGCGCCGGTGGTCGGGGGCAACGCGACCGGGGCGCGCGAGCGTGCGTTCGACGAAGCGATCCGGCAGGCGGTCGAAGCGGCGCTGAACGAAGTCGTCGATCCGGCCACGCGCGCGGCCCAGACCAAGACGGTCAAGGCGCTGCTCGCGCGGCCCCGGGTGTTCGTGCCCCGCTACCGGACGCTCGAGGAGGGCGAGGCCAACGGCACCTACAGCGTCCGCGTCGAGGTCGAGGTCGACGAGGGCGCGCTGCGCCGCAAGCTCGAGCGGCCGGGCGGTGCCACGCTGCCCGAGCCGCGGTCGGCGTCGTCCGGGATCGCCATCGTGGCCGCAGATGCCTCACCGGCGAGCCGGGCGCTCGCGGGTGCGCTCGTGACCGCGTTACTTTCCGCGGGCGTACGCGCGCGCGCCGGAACACCCGAGGCCGCCAGCGGCGTGCGTGTGACCGCCGAGCTCGCCGACGAAGGGGTCGTGCGTGGCACCGGCCGTTCGTCGTTTGCCTGCCGGGCCGACATCCGCGCCGACGGGTCTCCGGCTGCGCCGGTTGCCCCACAAACCGCCAGCACGCGCGTGTTCGCCGCTTCACCCGAGGCCGCCCAGGGGGACTGCGTCGCCCGCATGGCCGGCGACCTCGGCCGCCGTCTCGCCGCGGCACTGCCCTCCGCGGGCGCCGCCCCCTCCGGCGACCTGCGTGCCGTGACCGTGGACGCCGAGTTGGTCGAGCCGGGGGCGGTTCCGGCGTTGCTCAAGGGCGTGCGTTCGCTGGGACTGGTGTCAGCCGCCGAGCTCACCCGCGTCGCGGCCGGCCGCGCCGAGATCCGCCTGCGTGCGCGTGCTTCGACCGCCGCGCTAGCCGCCGCGCTCCCCCGCACCGCCGGCGCGCCGGTTGTGATCAGCGATGTTCAGGTGGCAGGAGACGTCATCCGCGTTCGCGCGCGCCTTCGCGCGCCGGCCGTCGCCGCGCCCGCCCCCGGAGAGACGACGCCATGACCCGTGCGCGTGCCGCTTGCCTCTGCGCGATCGCGGCGCTCGCGCTCCTCATCGGCGCCTGCGCCACCTGGAAGACGCAGGACGCGATCTCCGTTCGCATCGACTGCAACGTCCCCGACGCGACCATTTGGGTCGATGACGCCCTGGTGGGCACAGCCGCGAACTGGAAGGGCGACGGCAGGTACATCCGATCCGGGTTCCACCGCATCGAGATCCGGCACCCCGCCCACTACTCCCACTTCCAGGAGATCGACCTTCCCTCCGGCGGCAAGATCACCGTCGCCGCCAAGCTCGAACCGTTGGTCGAATGAAAACGTGGCTGCTGGCCTTCGGTCTGGCGGCGTCGCTGTCCGTGGCGTCCCGCGCCCGCGCCTGCAGCCTCATCGAGAATCCGGTCCACGAGATTGACGTCGCGATGCAAGCGACGGATCGCGTCTCGCCGGTGATCGGGCCGATGTTTCCTCCGAGCTTCGGTCGCGGACACAAGCCCCCGGTTGACGATGGATGCTCGGGCTCCGACCCGCAAAGCTGCGACGCGATCGGCACCGTCTTCATCGACGCGTCCGCTACCGACGACGTCACGCCGCCCGAACGCATCGGCTACCGGCTGGCGCTCACGGGCGGCACGCTTCCCCCCGGCATCACCCTTCCCGCGGCGCCGATCGAGCCCGGGCCCGAGCACACGCTGCGCCTGTCGTGGAATGACGGCCTCAGCGACGAGCAGGAGGCGTTCAGCTTCACGATCTCCATGGTGGCCATCGATCTCGCGGGCAATCAGAGCTCACCGCAAACCGTGTCGATCAATGCCCCCGCCACCCATCCCCCACCGCCCGGCAACCCCGATGGCGACTGTGCGGTGTCCATGGGCCCGCGGCCCGTTCACCTGAAGGTCGCGGCCGCGCTGCTGGCGCTGCTGCTCGTCCGGGTCAGAACGCCTCGCAGAACTCGATCTGGCGCGGGACCTTGTAGGGCGCGAGGTTCCGCGCGCAATGGTCGATGATGTCCTCGGCGCGGCACATCGACGCCCGTACCACCCGCGCGACGACCATCGGCCCGCCCAGGTCGTCGGTCACGACCCGCGCCTGCGCGGCCTTCACCTTCGGGAACGCTTCGAGACAGCCCTCGACCTCGCCCAGCGCGACGCGCTTGCCGTCGACCTTGACGAGATCGTCCTCGCGGCCCGTGATCGTCAGCCGCCCGCTCTTGTCGAGCGCGCCGAGGTCGCCCATGCGCAGCCAGCCGTCGGCCGCGACCCCGCCGATCGGCGTGCCGTCGTCGCGCTTCGGTAGGTGAATCTTGGGGACCGACACCGTCGACAGCGTGCCCGAGCGCGCCCAGATCGGTCCGGCGTCGCCCGCCGCGATCTTCTCCGCCTTGGGCCCCGCGACCCGCAGCTCGACAGCTTCGAACGCGCGCCCGACGCTGTCGGGATCGCCGCCCTTGCGGTCGATGGCCAGCGGCCCGGCCTGGGTGCTGTGGTAGCAGGACAGCAGGCGCACGCCGAACCGCTCGTGGAAGCTATCCGCGATCGGCACCGGCAGCGCGGAGCCCGAGCTCAGGAACCGCGCGCCCGGCGTGCGCAGCGGCTTGACGGTTGGCACGCGCGCGAGCGCCCCGAACAGTGCCGGGGTGCCCGCGAAGAAGTCCACCTTCTGCTCGCGCAGCAGCTTCACGATGCGTTTGGGCGAGATCTCGTCTTCGAGGAACAGGGTCGTGCCGTGCGCCAGCGCCGTCAGCAGCCCGAAGTCGAATCCATAACTCGTGTGCAGCGGCATCGCGCACAGCAGCCGGTCGTTGTGCGTCACGTCCAGCGTCTTTCCGATGGCGTTGGCGGCGGCCGCGAGGTTGGAGGTGCTCCGCACCACGCCCTTGGGATCTCCGCCGATGGTGGCCGTGAACTGCACCAGCGCCGCGCCTGACGGCAGCCCGTCCAAGGCGCTCGACGGTGCGCGCTTGTAGAGGCTGCAGGTTAGCAGCGTGCCTTGCAGGCGCCGCCGGTTCTCGGGCACGAACTTCGACGGCGGCCCGACCGGCGGCCGCGTCGCGACCGGGCTCGCGTAATACGGAATCCCCGCCGCTGCCTGCCCACCCTCGCCGCCACGCGGGCGGGTGATGAGCGCGCGCAACGGCGCCGCTTCCAGAACCATCTCGAGCTCGCGGTTGCCTGTGGTCGGGTCGAGCGGCACCACGACCGCTTTGATCTTGGACGCCGCGAGCGCGAGGATCACGAAGTCCGGGACGTTGCCGAGCATGAGCCCGACCCACGACCCGGGCCCGACCCCCATCGCCACCAGCTCCTGCGCCCGCCGATCGACGCGGTGGAGGAACCCGCGCCAGGACAGGTAAGTGTCCCGGTAAACGAGCGCCTTCCCGCTGCCGCGCTCCGCGGCCACGTTCGAGAGCCATTCGTAAAGCTGCATTGCTGCCGGCTGTCTCGCTTTCGGGGCGCTCGGCAGTTTAACCGCCGTTGGCGACGGTCTACAAGGGCTACCGGGACGCCAGCAGGGCGGCGCGTTCGGCGGCGCGCCCGGCCAGGTACTCGGACACGATGTGGCGGCCGACGTAGGTGGCCTTGATGCGCCAGTTGGGATGGTTGCCGAGCGCGACTGCGAACGCGATGGCTGGCCGATCCGCGGGCGCGTAACCGACGAACCAGCTGTACCCGACGTAACCGCGATCGGTGATCGCGGACAGCGTTCCGGTCTTGCCCGCGACCTCGACCGGCAGGTAGCGCTGCCCGCGCTTGCTCCGGAACGTCATCTTCGCCGTCCCGATCCGCGTC
>WNGA01007852.1_pt1 | contig 31360 bp, 28 predicted proteins | sample 5400061 | NCBI WGS metagenome assembly WNGA01 (sample SAMN13153366, study PRJNA577476) | soil metagenome | isolation source: 100 cm soil or saprolite under grassland replicate 2 | place: USA:California | collected 2016-06-15 | reverse complement strand
GGCGCCGCAGTCGCGGCCAAAACTTCTGTGGCCACAAATTGCCGAATCGCACGGTCGCGCGATGCAACTATTTGAGTATCGCTAATGCGACCCGCGAGCAGGTCTGTGAGCTCGCGGCTTGCCTCTTCAATTAGCGGATTGGCTGCGCTTACCTTCTTCAGCTCTGCGGACGACAAACAGTCGGGACCTGCTTTCTCGTTTAGAGAACACCTGCGTTAAAGAATAAGATGAATGGGCTTGGTTGTTCCACCTAAGAGCTTGTTATTTCTTACTTTCGACAAAGAAAGGTAACGGGTTAGTTACTCGGAGTTTTACGCCGTTGTTAAATAGAGAACAAACTCAACCAGAGAACCCCACAAAAATGTCCGACGCTGACCAAACAAACGTCGGACATTGACCTTTCGACAAAGATTTCCTTCGGGGCTCTTAGCCTTTTGTTAGTTCGTCCGCGATTTCATCGGCGTTAAAGACCTTCCGCAGCACTTCCAGCATCGCACGCACGTCAACCGATATTGCCCGGTTTACCGACTCGTCATATTCAAAGTTTCCTACTAGCGATTGGATGTTGCCGTCAAAGATCAAGCCCACGAGTTCGCGATTCTTATTGATAGTCGGCGAACCGCTGTTGCCTCCGATAATGTCATTCGTCGAGACAAAGTTAAACGGCGTGGCCGGATTCAACGCCTTCTGCTTCTCGACCCAATGAGGGGGCAGATTGTAGGGGAACTTGTGATTGAACTTGGCAGATCGATTGTAGAGACCGCCCAGGGTGGTGAAAGGTGGGACCCACTTGCCATTTTCGCGGTAACCTTTAACGGCGCCGTAAGAAAGACGCAGAGTGAAAGTCGCGTCCGGATAGAGCTTGGTGCCTTCTTTTGCAAACAAGGCGTTGGCGATCTTTGCATAGTTGGCGCGCTCTACCGCAACGACCTCCTCTTCGTAACGCTTGCGGACAGCCCGGGCCTCCGTATCGACGCTGAGTGCCAACTCGATCATCGGATCATTCGACTCCCGAATCGCCTTCATTCCACCAGCGGCAATTTGTTTTCGGAATTCCGCATCCTTGAGTTTAGTGCCGTCAATCAACTCTGCGGCACGGGCTGCGGGTGTCTTGCCTTTCAGCACGCGCTGAGTTATCGGATGGTTAGGGCCGTACTCCTTCTGCAAGAGCGCAAGCGAGCTGGCTAGTTTCAGCTTTTCAAAATCGTCATAAACCGGAGGTGGCGAGAACAGAGCCAGCTCCAACGACCCACGACGCGCGTCCGTGTATTCAGGCAAACGCTGATTGTTGGGCTTCTCGCTTTCTTCAGCCATGCGCACGAGAGTGCGCGCCGCATCGTAGAGGGGTGTGTAAAAGCCCGCCTCGAGCTCCAAAAAGCGGCGGTCTTTTTCATAAGCTGATTGAGCGCCTCGACCCTTGGCTATCGCGTCCCAGGCATCGCCGTACATCTGTTTCTGTTTTGGGTCGGCATTAACGGCGGCCCGCAGTGTGCGCTCCGACGCCATCTTTTCGGACAGAAGCTTTTTGTCCTGCAAACCTTCGAGCTGACCCTTATAAACCTTGATGGCGTTTTCAATATTGTTCAATTCGTTTTGAGCGCGGCGTGTTTGTTCTTCACCTTCCGCCATGTATTGCTTCAAAACGTCGCGCCGGCTCTCAAGCATCCGATAAAGCAAAGGAATGGCGTAATCTCTCAAGAATTCGAGGTGCGCAACGGTATTCAGCCGCGATGTGTTACCCGGGTGCCCGGTCACGAAAACCAATTCGCCTTCCTTCGCACCGCTCTTGGACCATTTAAAATAGTTGTCGACTCTGACGGGCTGTTCATTCTCATAAACGCGCACGAGCGACATGTCGATGTTAAAACGAGGAAAATTGAAGTTATCCGGATCGCCGCCAAAAAATGCTGCTTGGAATTCGGGGAAGAAAACAAGTCGCACATCGGTATACTTTTTGTAGCGATAAAGGTTGTACTGGCCTCCCTGGTAAAGCGTAACTACGTCGCTCCGCAAACCAGTAGCGTTGGACGACTCCGTTTCAATCGCGCTGATCGCCGCGCGGCGGGAGGTATTTGCTTCAGCGGCCGAGCTTTCTTCCTTGACGGCGGCATTAACACGATCGGTTACGTCTTCGATGCTCTGCAACACATTCAGCTCGAGACCAGGAGCCTTTAGTTCCTCAGTCTGGCTGTGCGCCACAAAGCCTCCCTTGGCGTAATCTTTTTCGGCGGTGCTCAACCCGCCGACGACGTCTTCAACGATGTGGTAGTTGGTAAGCACCAGCCCATTTGGCGAAACGAAGGAGCCCGAACCTCCATTATTAAAACGCACTGAGGCAAGCTGCACCCTCTTGAGCCAGTCGTCAGTAACATCGAATTTATATTTTCGTTTGATATCTGTCCGGGGCACGATATTGAATGGCCACATGCCTTCGTCTACGGCCGAGACCGGGACTGTTTGCAGAGCAAAAAGCGCTAGTACCAGCGCGCACAAAAACTTTCTAACTTTCATTAAGATGTCCTTTGAAACTGATGTATTGGGAGAAGACTTTAGAGCGTTTTAATGCCGATTTAGATGCCTGTAAGTAGTAAAGGCTTTCCTGGGCCGTGTCAAGGAAGAAATGGGGTCTCTAAGGATGGGCATCAAGTCACTTAACGGAGGCGTGTCAGAAAGAGGAATGGCGGCAAACACATCCAATTTTCCATTCATCATTCGTCATTATTCGTCATTTGTCATTCGGTAGCGTGAGGTTTTCGGGGAACTGCAGATGCGTCTCCTGGAGCGCACGAAGTTATTAGCGGTCTTTGGAGTGCGGCTACTTTGTGATGCTTTGGAACCCGTCAACGCCAGTGATTCATCTCCAATAAAATTTAGAGATTAATCGCGTGAGCCGCGCTCGCGCAGTTGGACATACTCATCAAGGGTCAAGTCTTTGTAGCCCCGCTCTTTCATCTTCTGAATAAACGAAGCACTTACGCCATGATCCTTGAGCCGGATTAGTTGGTCCAGAGGCACTTTGTCATAGCCAAGCTTTTTAAGCTCCTGAATAAATGAGGTGCTCACGCCATGGTCTCGAACGTGTATTAGCTGTTCAATCGGGAGTTGATCGTAACCAAGCTTTTTAACGTCTTCAATGAACTGCGCCGTGACACCGTGATCTCTCATCCTTCTCAGGTCATCCAACGTTAACCGCGAATAGCCAAGCGCCTCCAACTCCTTGATGTACCTGGTGCTCACGCCGTGATCCCTCATCTCGATCCATTCATTAAGCGGTCGCTGGGGGTATCCGGCGGAAACAAACTCGTTGATGAAGCTAGGCGTGACACCATGATCTCTGGTGTGAATCAGATCCTCAGCAGGCAGGTCTTTATATCCCAGCGCTGCAAGCTCACGAATAAAATTCAAGCTAACTCCGTGGTCCCTCATCTTAATCAGGTAATCAATCGATTGGAGCGAGTAACCCAGCGATTTCAGCCCCTGGAGATACTCAAGTCGGACTCCGTGGTTTCCCATCTTCACGAGTTGATCCAATGTGGCTCGTTCGTATCCCTGGGCTTTGAGCTCATTGATCAAAGCGAAACCGACGTCATTTGTGGCCAGCGAAAGTTGTTGCCCTTCAGTGGGAGTACCGAATCCCTGCTTGTTCAATTCAGCGGCGAACGATGCACTGGGCGCAAAGGTGAAATGTCCCGAGCCATTGCCTTCCTTGAACCAGCCCTCAAAGATAAACGTTCCGGCATCGCGCTTTAGCTGAAACTGCACGTGTGTACCAGCCGACATTGCCTGCTCGCGCGTCAAACCCGATAGCTGATCCGGAGCGATCGAGAAGCTATTGCTACTAAAGCCCCAGCCGCTTGAGCCCTCGTCGCGCTTTCGGCTGGAGCGCATCGTGAGCTGAACCTTCTCTTCACCGGTCCGGAACTCGATCATCCACTGGTTGGCGCCAGAGTTCTGAGGGTTTGAAAAACCAGTATCCGTCACTGGGTAACAGGCCCACACAAGAGTAAGAACCCCGAGAAGTCCAAACAGTCTCAGCCTCTGGTTCCAGGAAAAACCTTCGAGTTTTAGAAAACTGGCAATGCGCATCATGGTTTCCTTCTGTCAAACGGGGCGGCCTGTGATCCGTAAGAGCTTGTAATGAAAGTTTCGGAACGATTACGACGCGACGTTGGTTCTGAACGATTAAACACCGCAACTGGTAGCTTTGTGGCACTCGATATCCACTAAATCACCAGAAACGTTGATTCGTGTATGTTTGTGGTCGATTGTTAGGTGGAGACACGCGCTGCTCACTGCCAGTTGACCCGTAAGCAACCGAGGCTTGAAAATCCACTTATGACTACACGCCTTGGAAGAAAACGGGTTGACCGTGGCCGGCTCGCCGCTTTTGCGTCGAGTTTATGGTCAGAGTGGCATCGCCTGAAACTGCCAGTTTCGAATGAAGCTATTGTAGTTGCGGTATCCGGAGGCGTTGACTCGACCGCGTTGCTACTCGCCATTCATGAACTTACTGAGGTGTCAAAACTGTCTTTGCCGGTCTTTGTGGCCCATCTAGATCACGGATTGCGGGCAACGAGTAAAAAGGATGCTCTGACGGTTTCGCGTTTAGCCGAGAAAGTTGGTTTTCAATCAGTTCGTGGACGTGCCGACGTGAAGAAACTAGCGCTTGAGACTGGGGACAATCTCGAACAGGCAGCCCGTCGTGCGCGGTACGCATTTCTCGAAGGAACAGCGAAGCGGAAGAAAGCTAACCTGATTCTCGTGGCACATACGATGGACGATCAGGCCGAGACTGTGCTACTCCGTCTCGTACGGGGAAGTGCCAGCGAAGGATTGAGTGGGATGGACTCACTCCGTCCGTTGCGCAGCGGGTCAGAAATCCAGATCGCCCGACCGCTTCTTTCCTGGGCGCGTCGCAGCGATACCGAGGCTTATTGCCGGCGCCTGGAGGTCGAGATCGCCCTCGATGAAATGAATCAGGATGAAAGCTTTGCTCGAGTTAAAGTTCGGCGGCAACTCCTCCCTTTAATGCAGTCTTTCAATAACCGCATCGTGGAAACACTTTCCCGCACAGCCAGCTTGCTTCGCGAGGACAGCACCGCTCTAGCGAGCGACGCGGCTGAACTCTTGATACGGGCTACGGAAAAAGGGGCTGAAAACGAAGAAACCGACCACTCGGTGCTGAACGTAGATGTTCTCTCCGGCGCGCCCGCAGCCCTGCGCAGACGAGCTCTCAGGCAATGGCTATCTCAAGGACGGGGAGATCTTCGACGAGTAGAGCGCGTGCATTTGTTGGGGGTTGAACGGTTGCTGGAGGGCAACAGGGGCGGTCGAGTAGCGGAATTACCGGACGGCACGAAAGTACGAAGAAAGCAGGGACGATTAGAGCTGATTATCAAAAAAGGTTGAAAAAGGTTTCGCCAATCTCTAGAATTCAAGGTTGCAGACCGCCGCGAAGATCGACGGCGGTTTTTCAGTTTCAGGTTGGTGGCAAACTTCAACTTCGGTGTCAAGTTTTGAAGGGCGCGCCATTCGAAGGGCAGGTGGGAGGCCCAAAGCATCATCGCCTGCAACAAGGCTGGGATTATCGGCATCAAAGAGGTGCTATTTTGAACGACTTATCTGCTCCCATTTCTGGAAAGGTTGACCTTGAAGCGGTGGAGCGACAAAGGACGCCCGGATCGGGTACTATTGGGCGTCGGAGGCTTTAATGACATTGAGTTCGACAGCTAGACAAATCGTCTTTTGGTTACTAATTATCGCGGGCGCACTTTTGATTTACAAACTTGTGAATCCGCGCGGAACAAATTCCACAGATATTGATCTCACCTCGCTTGACGCTAAGATCCAAAGCGGTGAACTAAGTCACCTAACTATCAAACAGAGCGAGACTGTGGCCGTTGACAGCCGTGGTCAGCAATATCGCGTTCAGCTCACCAACGAGCATGCTAAGAACGACATCTTGAAGTCCGCTCGCGAGGTCGTGAACGGAAAACCGCGGGTGGCTAAGGTTGAGGAAGAGCCGAGCAGCAGCTACCTCTGGCCGATGCTAATCACGTGGGCGCCCCTGTTGTTTATCATTGGCATCTGGATCTTCATGCTGCGGCAGATGCAATCAGGTGGGAACAAGGCTCTCTCGTTCGGCAAGTCCAGAGCGAAGCTACTCAACAATCAGCAAAAACGGGTCACCTTCAAAGATGTGGCAGGCGTTGAAGAAGCTAAGGAAGAGCTGCAGGAAATCATCGAATTCCTGAAAGAGCCGCAAAAGTTTCAAAAGCTGGGCGGCCGAATTCCTAAGGGCGTGTTGATGATGGGACCTCCAGGAACGGGCAAGACTTTGTTAGCCCGTGCGATTGCCGGGGAAGCAAATGTTCCCTTCTTTTCGATCTCAGGTTCTGATTTCGTCGAGATGTTTGTGGGTGTCGGTGCTTCACGCGTTCGCGACCTCTTTGAGCAGGGTAAGAAAAATGCTCCCTGCATTATTTTTATCGATGAGATTGACGCGGTCGGCCGACATCGAGGCGCGGGGCTCGGCGGTGGCCATGACGAGCGCGAACAGACGCTGAACCAACTGCTGGTTGAGATGGATGGGTTCGAGTCGAACGATGGCGTTATTTTGATAGCGTCGACCAACCGACCGGACGTTCTAGATCCGGCGCTATTACGACCTGGCCGTTTCGACCGCCGGGTAGTGGTTTCCCGTCCGGATGTGCGCGGTCGGGAAGGCATTTTGAAAGTTCACACGCGCAAGATTCCGCTGGGCGAGGATGTGGACATCAGCGTAATTGCCCGAGGCACACCAGGTTTTACAGGCGCCGATCTGGCAAACCTGGTAAACGAAGCAGCGCTCAACGCCGCCCGGTATAACAAGAAGCTGGTTGCTATGGCCGACTTTGAGTTGGCGAAGGACAAAGTGCTGATGGGCGCTGAGCGGAAGAGTATGGTGATTTCGAACGAGGAGAAACGTGTCACTGCTTATCACGAAGCCGGGCACACGCTCGTCGGGTTGAAAGTTCCGAATGCCGACCCCGTTCATAAAGTAACTATCATTCCGCGTGGGATGGCCTTGGGAGTCACGCAACAACTTCCCGAAGGCGACCGTCACAACTATACGGAAGAGTACCTGCTGGGTCAGATCTCAATCTTAATGGGTGGCCGAATTGCTGAAGAGACTTTCCTCGGCAGCATCACGACAGGCGCTTCCAATGACATTGAGCGAGCCACCGAACTGGCGCGCGCAATGGTCTGCGAATACGGAATGTCTGAAATGGGACCGTTGACCTTCGGCAAGAAGGAAGAGCAGATCTTCCTTGGACGTGAGATTGCGCAGCATCGCGACTTTTCTGAAGACACGGCCATCAAGATCGACTTGCAAGTAAAGAAAATCGTGACGGCCCAGTATGAACGGGCCAAAGGGATTATCCAGGACAATCGCGATACGATGATCCGACTGGCTGAATGCTTGCTCGAACGAGAATCGTTAGATGGCGTAGAGATCAGACGAATCGTGGCGGGGTTGCCGCTTGACGAGAGTACTCAGCAGCTTGACTCCGGAGACCACGAGGACCGGCCTCAACTGAAAGAACCCTCGGTCAAACCACTGAAACCCATTCTGCCACCGATCACCGGAGGCAATCCGGCGCCGGCTTAAGACGAACCGGAGAGACAGGGGAAATGGGGAACGGGTGAAAGCCCTGTTCCCTTTTTGTTTTGCGTCTCAACTAACATCGACTCACCTTCCACAAGGTTTTGGGGGTGCTCGTGTGATTTCGCGGATATGGAGGGCGGCGGTCCGGCGCCGCTTTGGCCGACTTCGAAGCTGGACAAGACAAATGTGGATCTACCTAATGCCACACTGGGCCAAGGCGCTGCCGGGCCAGCGCACTCCAAAATTGGCGTCCGGCTTTTGAGTGGTCGTTCTCCTCTTTCCCTCTTTCCCTTTTTCACTTTTCACCCTTATCCCCTTTATCATCCCCTCATGACTCGACGCTGGCATATAGTCGGGCAAACTCTGAACATCGGCGAGCGCACGCTGGTGATGGGCGTGCTCAATGTAACGCCTGACAGTTTTAGCGATGGCGGATTTTTCGCAGCAACTGACAAAGCCATTCAACATGCGGAGCAGATGATCGCCCAAGGAGCCGACATCATCGATATTGGCGGCGAATCAACACGGCCGGGAGGTACCGCGGTCTTCCTCGAGGAAGAACTGAAGCGCGTGATGCCGGTTATTGAGCAACTGGCCAACCGCATCACAGTACCCTTCTCCATCGATACAACAAAGGCCGAAGTGGCGACAGCCGCACTAAATGCCGGCGCCGCAATTGTCAATGACATCTCGGGATTACGGTTCGATCCCTCTCTGGCAGACGTTGCCGCCAAAGCCGGGGCCGGATTGGTGCTGATGCACTCGCGCGGCCAGCCGGGGATGATGCATGGATTACCCCGCGTCGGCAATATTTTCGAAGAAGTGTCGACAAGCCTGCGCAGCAGCGTCTCAGTTGCCGAGAAACGGGGTGTAAAACGCGAATCGATAGTGGTCGATCCCGGCATCGGTTTTGGTAAGAGCCACGAACAGAACTTGGAACTGATCGCGAAGTTGGACCAGCTTGCCCGCGCATTTGCCGATTTTCCTATCCTAATCGGTACTTCAAGAAAATCGTTTATCGGCCGCGTGTTAGGTGGCGCAGCTGAAAACGAGCGAATTCATGGGACAATGGCTACTATCACTGCCGCCATCTTGCGCGGCGCCCACATTGTCCGTGTGCATGATGTGAAAGCTGCGATCGAGACGGCACGCACTGTCGACGCCATCCAGAAGGTCAATCGTGAACCATGAATTAGAAATGGAATTGACTCCGCATTAATGACTAAACGTGGTGGAGGGTCAGGTTGCCTTGTCTCACTCACATAACGGCTTTTTCTCTACATCGCCTGATGATTTCGATGGTCGAAGCCATGGCGTTACTTAATTAACAACTTCGCGGTAGCAGGTAGATCTAGTTGCACTATCAAGCTTGCCCGCGGCCTGATGAGATCAGTACGAACCCACGATCTCAAACGTCCCCTTACTTGCCTAAGCTTCGCCTGTGCGAGAGAATCCATAGGCTTGAATCCCATGCAACAATTTCCCGTTGAGAGATCTTTGTCGACGCGAAAGTTCGTCCGCCTATGCGCGTTTTTGATCGTGCTTCTTTTCGTCTCGGGCTTTGCCGAGTGCTACAAGCCCGTGACGAAAAACCAACTTCCATCACGCATCAAGACAGTCGCCGTTCCGGCCTTCCAGAACAATGCCTTGCGGTACAAGATTGAGTCGCGTTTCACGGACGCAGTCATAAATGAGTTGGTACATCGCGGTCGTGGTCTACGCGTGCAGGGAGATCGAGAAGGCGCCGATGCGGTTATCGAGGGCGTTATTAAAAGCTTTTCTTTTGCCGGTGTATTGCTCGACGACAAAGGACGGGCCCGAATCTTCGAGGTGACCATCGTCGCCGCAGTCACGGTGCGGGATCAAACTGAGAACCGCGTGCTCTACGACAACCAAAACTTTGTATTCCGCGGCGAGTATGAATTTGCAAACGACCCGCGCAACTTCTTTAACGAAGAGGATCCGGCTGTTCTTCGAATGGCTCGGAGTTTTGCCGAAAGCATCGTCTCGACTCTGATTAATGCTGGCGAATTAGACAAGAAATGAAGACGCTATCGCGCCTCGATCTCGAACAACAAATTAAGGATGGTCGCCTTGAGCCGCTCTATCTCCTGGTGGGGTGTGAGACTTTTCTGCGGGACCGAGTGGCTCGGGCAGTGACGGACGCCGCCTTGAGCGGCACTCTTTTGCGCGAATTCAATGAAACAAGCTTCAGTCTTCTAACTGATTCAGCCAATGAAGCTGTTGCCGCAGCCGAACAATTGCCAATGATGGCGGACCGCCGAGTAGTAAGGATCAAGCATTTTCCCAAGCTACGCGACGCTGAAGAGGAAGTACTCATTCGTTACCTCAACAACCCCGCTCCATCGACAGTGGCGATTTTCATCGCGGATGATCTTCACAAGGGCAAGAAACTGTCTAAGTCATTAATGGAAAAGTGCGTCGTGGTAGATTTCCCTGCTTTGAAGGATGGTGAGGCAAAGGCGTGGGCCAAGTCACGAGTCAAGGCCCTGAAAGTGACCATTGATGAACAGGCTATAAATCAGATCATCGGGCTGGTAGGAACCGACGTGCAGACGTTGCATTCAGAGCTGGACAAACTTGCGACGGCCGCTATTGAAACTGGCTCCATCACACGAGAACTGGTTGACGCACTTGTGGGCCGGTCACGTGAACTCTCGAATTTCGAACTGGGTGATCAACTCATCGGTGGCGATCGAAAGCGAGCGCTGCACACCCTTTGTCGTCTGCTGGACAATGAAGTTCCGCCGGTAATGCTCATCGGGTTGATCGCTGGCAACTATCACCGTCTGGCGCTGGCTAAGGAATTGCTCAATCGCGGAAATGGAGAAGAAGTATTGCGGATGGTCCCAAGCTTTAAGAGAAACGAGTTTTTCGCCGCGTTACAGAGGAGCAGCAGCGAAAGGCTTGCTGAAGGGATCAGGAAAATCGCCGCCGCGGACCTTGCGATCAAGACCTCACAGCCAACGCCTCGATTGCAACTTGAGTTCCTGGTTTGTGAACTGGCCAGACAAAACTGACCGCTACCTAGATCTCTTTGTTTTCTTAACTACCCAGGAGTCTGTCGCGAGCGAGGTTTGACTTCTCATTCACACCGCGGCTTCAGCAGGGGTGTCTGGGCGCAATAAAAACCAGTGAATCGTTTTAACGGTTTCCTTGCTGCAGACGCACTTCTTGCGAGAACACTTTTTCGCTCCAGGTCATCAGAGCCATTGACTTCATATCGTTGGCTACCTGCGCCCCCCCAAGGAAAACCGTTGAAACGGTTTCCTGGACTTGTTGGGCGTTTGCATCACCGGGCTGAAGCCACGATGTGAATGAGAAGTCAGAACCTCTTTTCGCCACCGGACTCCTAAGTACATGAATCGATCCACGAAATCACACGAACCACTGCGAACGGTTCGTGCTCAACACTTGGTTCGTCGATCCACATGGCTTGTCGTTCGCTGCTCTCTTCGGGCTATCTACTTAAATCTTTGAGATCGGGTTCTACCCATATCTTCTTCGCTTCATCAGAGTTCAACAGATCTTGACTGTAGTACTCGAGCGCGAGACGAGAATCTACTAAAGCCTCGATCACGGCGTTTGTAATCTCGACCAGCGAGAGATCGATACCCACTCCTTCCATCGACCTGTTAACCATTCTCATCCAGAAGATCGTCAGGGTTTCGTTGTATTTCTGCCGGCCGACGCCGTGATGATCCAGGAAGGTGAGCAACCCGGCCCGCATGTTTTCAATTGCCTCTTCGAAAGTTGAGTTACGAAGATACCAGACAGCAACTGTAAGGTGGCTTTGGTGCGGAAACGCCTCTTTACCTGTCAAGCACGACTCGAAATCGCGAATCACGGCCTCGATTTCGCCCTCGGATTTATAATAGAGCTTCATTTCTTTCTCCTCTCGAAGAATTCTCTTTACGAGTCCAACGGAAGTAGAAAAAAGCGAGGCGGGTCGATTAGCTCGACCCGCCTCGCGTTCTACAAACTTGTTTGCTTAAATTTACTTGTTTCCGGCCGCGTTAGCGTGCAGTGTTAACCTCGACTTATGCCGCGAAGCCGCGTTCTTGTGCAAGACGCCTTTCTGCACTGCTTTGTCGATAGTTGAAATGGTTGATGGCAGCAGTTCGCCAATTTCCTTGGTGTTTCCAGTCTCCAGGGCGCTGCGTAGCTTCCTGATCGAAGACCTCACGCGCGTCCGATTACCCTTGTTAATCTGGCGGCGACGCTCGCTTTGGCGCATTCGCTTTTCCGCTGATTTGTGATTAGGCATTCAAAATCTCCATGAAACTCCAGCGACTGCTGTGCAGACGCCATCAGCGCCCTTCGCGCAAGTCAGGCAGTATAAGAAGGGCCAAAGAGTGTGTCAAGCCACCGAACTCCTGGCACTGAGGCATTTATTGGTTAGTTTGCCCTAATCTTGTAACGAACCTCTCATTCCCGTGTAAGGAGATCCTAAATCGTATACGGGAATCTAAAGTTATCAGTAATATTTGACAGCTACACAACCGCTGTAGTAGCGTCCAAATCGCAGCCCATGGTAATTATTATCCCGCTTAACCACACCCTCTCGCGATCCCCAAACTTTGTCCGCGAACACAAAGGAGAAAGTTCCAGCTTTTGAAGAAGATTGAACTTCCGCCAAGGGGATTGGAAACTCTTTTCGGCGTCCACGATCAAAACATCAAGTACCTCGAGTCGCTGTTGGACGTGCGCATCGACGCACGCGGCCAGGACGTTTCCATCGACGGCGCACCTGATGACGTCGAGACCGCCGAAAATATCCTCGAAGACTTCTCATCGCTCTTCAAAGAAGGCCGGCAATTTACCGACAAAGAACTGCGAGAGGCGTTTGCGCAAATCGCTGAAGATCGCGCTTTCAGTTTGCGCGATTACTTTACGAAGGCGCGCTTTAACCCTTCCGGCAAGAAGCAGGTAGCACCGAAGTCTGCTACCCAACGCAAATACATCCAGGCAATTCAGGACAGGGACGTAGTTTTCGGTATCGGCGTCGCCGGAACCGGCAAGACGTACCTGGCGGTCGCCATGGCGGTGCAGGCGCTAATCCAGAAACAAGTGAATCGCATCGTCCTGGCGCGTCCCGCTGTGGAAGCGGGTGAGAAGTTGGGGTTTCTTCCGGGAGACTTGCAGGACAAAGTCGATCCCTACCTTCGGCCGCTCTACGACGCCTTATTTGATCTGATCGATTACGAGCGCGTAACGCGACTGCTTGAGAAGCGCGTGATCGAGGTCGCGCCCCTTGCTTTTATGCGGGGCCGCACGCTCTCGGATGCTTTCATCATTCTCGATGAAGCTCAAAATACCACGAGCGAGCAGATGAAGATGTTTCTCACCAGGATTGGGTTTGGTTCAAAGGCTGTGATCACCGGAGACGTGACCCAAGTCGATCTGCCGACCGGAAAACGAAGCGGGTTGATAGAAGCTGAACGTGTTTTGGCCGATCTGGAAGGAATCGAGTTCGTCTATTTCACCGAAAGAGACGTTGTTCGTCACAAGCTCGTGCAGATGATAATCAGAGCGTACGAAGACCATTCCAAGAAAACTCACATCTAGGCGGTCAACCACAACTCGCAAGGGTCGGACGTCAGCAATGATCGAGGTTGTTAATCGGCAGCGCCACAAGAAACTCGATCTGAAGCCGTGGCCGACATTTGCCGAAAAAGCGCTGGCAATGATTGGCAAGGATCGATATAAGGCCACGATTGCGTTTGTTTCAAATCGGCAGATGCGTGCCCTAAACAAACGCTTCCGCGGTTTGGGCAAGACCACTGACGTACTTTCCTTTCCGACCGCTGGTGAAGGGCTTCCTTATTCTTCCGACCTGAATCTAGGAGACATTGCTATATCGGTTGAGCAAGCCGAAGATCAGGCCCGTGCCAACGGCCTTAAGTTAGACCAGGAGATTGCCCAGCTTATTCTGCACGGTCTTTTGCATCTCTGCGGCTACGATCACTCAACCGACAATGGAGAAATGGATCGGCTGGAGCTGCGTTTGCGGCGGAAGCTGGGGATCTAGAATATTAGGAGTAGTTCTGTTGATGGTTCTGTGTTTTTATGTTTTCCATTTTCCATTTTTCATTTTCCATTTCTCATTGGTCATTGGTTGGTTGGTCGCTTCTGAAATGAAAAATGAAAAATGACGAATGGAAAATGGAACATCTAATTCTTTAAGGCGCGGACCACGACTGACCCCGTCTGCAACTATCGACAGCGTTCCTCAACCATTTACCATTTACCATTCACCATTTACCATTGACCAGCTATGGAACTTGAAATAGGCCTGACTGTCGTGCTCCTGGTTGTTTTGTGCGTGCTGGCAACCGTGGACATGGCTTTCGGGCAATTGAGCGACGTCGGATTGCATCGCTTAACTGCCGAGGCTGACGAGAGACCCGAACTTCGTTCCAAGGCGTTTCTTAAGCAGGTACTGGAAAATCGCGCAAGGTTTGGCTTTGCAATTTCGGCTACGATCCAGATTCTGCTCGTTATTGTCGCGGTTCTCATCACGTCGGTTTCGCTAAGCGTGTTTTCGGATCCCCGCTTTGTTCTCGTCGGACTCGTGGCCGGTTTGATACTCGCTGGAGTTTTTCGTCAATTAGTTCCTCTATTTGTTTCCGCTCGTAATCCAGAAGCAACACTGCTGTTTCTGCTTCCAGTTATTCGTCCTTTCTTCCCGTTGATGGCTTTCATTGCCGACCCTTTCCAAAAGCTGTTCGATCGTTCCCATCGCAAAGAGCAGATGCCGGATGATGGAACAGATGCGGAAGAAGAGGACGATGGTGGAGACCTGCAAGCTCTGATCGACGTAGGTGAGGCCGAAGGAATTCTGGAAGAGGAAGAGGGCGAACTAATCCAATCCATTATAGAGTTTGGCGATACGCGCGTCAGCGAAGTGATGACGCCGCGCCCGAAGGTATAATTTACGTCCGCGACCTCCTGCAACGCTGGGCCGACGGAAAAGAAGACGATCCAATTGCCCCGCTGGTTCGACCTGTCTACTTTGTTCCGGAAACGAAGCCGGTGGATCAACTTCTGGAAGAGATGCAAAAGGCCCACGTACAACTCGCGATGGTGATCGACGAATACGGCGGCGTTTCCGGACTGGTGACGGTCGAAGACATCCTGGAAGAGATCGTAGGTGAAATCGAAGATGAAGACATTGCCGGCGAAGAGCTGGAAGAGATAGTAAAAATGGAAGACGGCTCGTACGAAGTTCTGGGATCGACTGAGATCGGTAAAGTTGAACGTATCTTTGACATGGAGATAGAGGCTGACGACTTTACGACGATCGCCGGGTTGGTGATCAACGAATCAGGAAAAGTTCCTGTTGCGGGTGAGCACTTGACGTTTCGCGGTTTGGAAGTAGAAGTACTGGAGGCGGATGAGCGACGGATCGGGCGCGTACGCGTCAAAAAGTCTGAACCCGCCAGCGCCAGTGGAATGGGCCAGGCGAGTTGATGGCGAACACTCTTAAGAATATAGCGGGACTCTTTGCCGAGCGCTGGCGCGAAGCCGCTGTTTGCGAAGCGTGTGGCAATGAATTCACCTGCGGGGCCAAACTGAGTGGTTGTTGGTGTGCGGAGATTAAGCTAACAGATGAAATCAGAGCAGAGTTGAGATCGCGATATTCCAGTTGTCTGTGTCGCAATTGTTTGGAGGGCTGCCACGAGCGCGAAAGCGACTCCGATAAATTTAGAAATTAGTAGAATTTAGAATTTAGAATTTGAAACTGCGGATTTTTGAGGTGCGTGAAGCCATTCTCTATAAGGTTCTGATTCTAAATTCTAAATTCTAAATTCTAAATTCCCCTAGCAACCAATGCCGAAAAGAAAGAGCAAGTTTCTCCAGGGCCGAAGGATTGACCCCACGCCAATCGGACCCAACACTTCACTTGCCGATTTAGTCGATGAATCGTTTCTGGCGTACAACGCTGCGCGTTTACGTGAGGCTTGCCAGCTGTTCACGCAGAAGATGCTCGAGCCTGAGGTTACAGTAGGTCTGTCTCTCACTGGAGCGTTGACTCCTGCGGGACTCGGAATCTCATCGTTGATTCCGCTCATTAAAGCCGGCTTTGTTGATTGGATTATCTCCACCGGAGCGAATCTGTATCACGACACCCATTTTGGAATTGGCCTGGCAATGCACCAGGGCAATGCTCAGACTTCTGATATCGTACTTCGCCAAGAAGAAGTCGTTCGCATCTATGACATTTTTTTCGACTATTCGGTGCTGCTGGATACAGACGCGTTTTTTCGGCAGATTATCGCCGGTAAAGAATTTCAGAAGCCGATGTCAACCGCTGAGTTTCATTACCTGTGCGGTCGGTATGTTCACGAGCGCGAGCGGAAACTGGGCCAAAAAGATAAATCGCTGTTGGCCGTCGCTTATGAATACTCAGTGCCCATCTACACCTCATCTCCAGGTGATTCATCCATTGGCATGAACGTGGCGGCCAAGGCGTTGCAAGGCAACAAACTGGCTTTCGATCCCTCGCTTGATGTAAATGAAACTGCGGCAATCGTGCTTGCAGCGAAGCGCGGACTAGTAGGCGGCAAAGCATCGGGAGGACGAAAAACAAGAGGACTTTCGGGAGTATTCATTCTCGGTGGAGGTTCACCGAAAAACTTCCTCCTGCAGACCGAGCCTCAAATCCAGGAAGTGCTCGGAATCGACGAACGCGGTCATGACTATTTTTTACAAGTAACGGATGCGCGCCCGGACACTGGAGGTCTTTCCGGGGCAACACCCGGCGAAGCGGTCTCATGGGGAAAAATAGATCCCGATCGCTTGCCGGATGCGGTTGTGTGTTATGTCGATTCAACAGTGGCGCTTCCCTTGATTACGGCTTATTCTTTAGCACGACACAAACCGAGAGAGCTAAAGCGTCTTTACGACCACCGTTCCGAGTTCATGGAGTTGCTGCTGATGGAATATGAGAAATCGCAGAGACGTTGACGCTTCAGATTGGACGCGACACTCACAGTAACGCAAGCTGTTTAGCTTGCGTGTTCGTCGCGCAGACGCAACCTAACAGGTTGCGTTACTCGGCATCGCTTGCCGACAATAGCTGCGCGGAGGGGATCACTAAGTAACATGGAAATAAATGGACGCGCCAAATACGATTGCAACGAGTGTCCCGCTTACTGCTGCTCGGTTTACGAGCGCGTTCAGGTCAACAGGCGCGATGTTCTTCGGTTGGCGAAATACTTTGGCGTAACCGAAGAGATTGCCGCCGCCCGATACACTAAGGTTATAAACAAAGAACGGATCCTGCGCCGGAAGGCGGATCCGCTCTTTGGCGAGGCTTGTACTTTTCTCAATCTCGCGACTCGACAGTGTGGAATATACCACGCTCGCCCTGGCACGTGCCGTCAGTTTCCCGACACTGCTCGCTGCGCCTATTGGGACCTGCTAAGGTTTGAAAAACAACAACAGGGCGACCCTGATGCTCTGCCGCTGGTAAAGATAACTTTCAGGAACGGGCACAAATAGTCGGCCTAATTGCGAAAGTGAACATCGAGGTATTGTGATGGAACAGTTCTTATCAAAAATGGTGGGAAGAAAAATTGACGTCTTTTGTGGTGGCTCGTCGAGCTTGCGGGGTGAGGTGATCAAAGTTGAAGGTGGTGTGCTTCACTTGAAGGATAGCGAAGGCAAGATCTGCTTTGTGGCTGTCGACAAAATCATCGTCGTTTGGGACGCCGGGGAGGACGAACATCGGGCTGGTTTTGTTACCAATCTGACAAACAACCGTTAACTTTAGACAGACTTAAAAACAAGAAGGCCGGTCGCATCGCAGCGGCCGGCGTTCTCTCTTTTTCTAGTGATACAACCGACTCAGTCGGTAGTAGTGGTTCGCGTCGACGGCATGGGTACGCGGCGAAAACCGTCAATCCTAGACAGCCAATAATCGTCGAATGGCGAGTAGATTACGCCGTGATGCCGGGAAGCGTGATAGAAGCCATGTTTATCGACCACCATCCCGACATGTGCCCGTCCACTAAAAAACACCAGGGTCCCAAACTTAAATTGTTCGTCCTGCGTCGGGGCTTCGAATCGTGCCCACAAAGTGCGAGCGCTGCCACGCTCGAAGGTAATGCCTGCCGACTGGAAAATGCTCCATACAAAGCCTGAGCAGTCAAAGGCATTTGGGCCCGTCGCACCCCACCGGTAAGGAGACCCAAGTCGCTCATCAATTGCCGCAGACAGTAACTGTTGGAACGAGACCGGTCCGAGAAGCTTGGTTGGGATTAGAGGTTTGACTGCCCGAATATCCTCCGCCGAAGCCACCGAGATAATCACCGGATCATCTGGCAAACAGGACGTTTCACTGGTATCAGCGACCTGCTCTACTTGCCTCGGCCGAGTCTCTGCGCTCTGAGCCAGCGCTGACCACGACGCACCCAAAATAGAACATAAGGCAAGCGCACAGGGGAACAGTTTACGTAAGAACATAGAAGGGGATAGCTTCTCCTTACCAATTTTCGCCAAGCTTTATCGGGTCTTTTTAGTGAGGGGGCACTGCATGAACCAAGGCGATAGTACCCATGCAAGTAATCCGCTTCAAGAGGCAATGTGACTGTGTTGTGACGAATCACAACTCGATGCCGAATTACGACCCAAAAGAGGTCACGACTGGGTCGCCGTAACCGAGAGGATGATATCTAGAAATTCGAGAATGTTTTCTATACGAACACTAAAGCGTCAAAGTGAAGGATACGGCTCCTCTAAATCGAAGCATTACCCTATATGGTTGACCCTTTGGGCTCTCATGGCCCAACCAGAAATTTAGAAGTCATCTCACCTGGTCTGAGAACCATTGAGGCCGGGGGCGCGAGACGTTCCGATATAGATTCACAGCAAAAAGCAATGTCAGCGCTAAAGTCATTGGGCAAGTGTCTCCTTCTTTGCTATTAACAAATGTGCAATAGCCTGTGAGTTTCGGAGATTTGATTGCTTAGCCTTGGCGACCTTGATAATTCAGCCCAACGGTAAGGATTTTCTGCAGTAGCTGATCGTAAGGAAGGCCAGAGTGGGCCGCCGAATCGGCAAAGTCTTCATTGAGTGCGATCTGTGGATTCGGATTGGCCTCGAGCAAGTAAAACTGCCCCTCTTCGGTCATCCGGTAGTCCAGGCGCGCATAACCGCTGAGGAACAAATAACGGTAGATGCGCTTTGAGAGCCGTTCGAGCGTCTTGTGCTGCTCGGGCGTTAGCTCGGCTGCCTTGGTCTTCAAGCCGACACGTTCCTGGTAGTCTGGATCCCACTTAACCTTGAGCGTGGCAATATTCTCGGCGCCCTCAGGCAGCTTCTCCATCACCAACTCCCACGGTGAATAGGTCTGAATATTCTGATTTCCAATCACGCCCACATAGATCTCACGGCCGCTGATGTATTGCTCTGCAATCGCGTGAGTTTTGTTTTGTCGGTGAATAAATTCCACGCGCTGCGCAAGCTTTTCATCGTCATGCACAATCGAAGCTTGAGCAATTCCCACTGAACCTTCCTCGCTAATGGATTTGACCAGCAAAGGAAACTTAAGACGCTTGGGACGCCGCACTTTTCGGTTGACGGGAAACACGCCAAAATGTGGCACCTGAAGGCGATGGTAAGACAGGATCATCTTCGTCAGCGCCTTGTCGTGCGCGAGCGTCATGCCGCGGGGATTGCATCCTGTGTATGGCTGCTTCATTAGCTCGAGGTAACTGACGACGTGCTGATCGTAGAGCGGATACCCATGAAACTCTTCGAGCAAGTTAAAAGCTATGTGGGGCTTGTGTTCTATCAACGCGTTGCCGATAACGTTGAGTTGGTTGTAGAGACCGACAGGATAGACCTCATGACCCATCTTTTTTAGAGTCGATATAACATCGTATTCGGTCTTGACATCCAGCTTCTCTTTATCACTCAGACCGCCAAGCGAATCAGGCGGCACTAAATCCTCGTGAACAAGCACGATGATTCGCAGCTTCTTTTTGGGCTCGAATGTTTGCTGCTTTTTTTTCGCCACTTTTACGTTATACGGCTATGCGATGATACCCCGAATGCAACACATTCATTACTTGTACCGTCAATACGATCATGATGCGACGGCGCGCCTCTCGCTTTGGTGTCGCCACGCGCAATTTCAGCTCTTTGCAACGATCGATCATATTTTGCAGCACGTGGTCAATGGTGTACTGGTGGACCTCGGTTCCCTCAGCGACAAGCTGCCGCACTTCACGACGTACACTGCGAATAAAGACTGCCGCGCTGGGACGCTTCCTGTGCCGGGGATCGTCGGAAAAGATCCGCCGCAGATCCCGATCGTAAACCGCAGGCCACTCAAAGTCGTACCGCATACGCTTGCGACGGTAGTGTTGGCGCAACGTAATTTTCAGCACTGATAAGGGTTCGACTTTCGTCCGCGTGCGGTTTATCGGCCTCGTTCCCGCTATCTCAGCCATCAAATCGTTTATGTACTCAAGCTTCTGCAAAGCCGGCCATTCTTTATATCGCCGCCGCCAGCGGGATCGCGGAGTCAGCCAAACCGCAAACGTTTCAGCAAAGTCCTCTGCCGGATGGGCCTGGGCGTACCACGCGCGCAAATGCAGAACATGGCTGCGGCTCTTTGGCTTTGGTTTATAAAAGTCGGGATACGGCATGGCGAACGAGCCAAACAGTTCGCGTTGGCGACGTTTGAAGTGTATACGAAAGGCCGTATCGAGAGCGTGACCTGCTTCATGCCGAAGGATCCGCATGCATTCAGTATCGGTGCCTCCTTCGACTTCCAGCATTTGTTTGCGCTCGAGTTTCATCAGCCGTGGATGCGCCAAATAAAACGGAATGGCGATACCTGGCACACCATCCGGGGAAAACCATTCTTCCCCTAACCATACGTGCGGTTTAAAGCGGATACCACGGCCATTTAGTTCGCCATAGAGTCGTTTGATATGCGGCTCGAGAAAGGAACCCTTGATCTTCAGTGGCAGGTCGCAGATACGCAGGTCGAGTAACTGCTCGTCATTCAAGGTAGTCCAGGGAAAGCGATGGTTCAGACGGTTGCGGGGAAGGCGGTTGCTCATGCCCCCAGGCCCTCCATCGGGCGCTCGGGGAAGAGGCACTTCGCAAGACGGGAGAACGGATTTGGCTGCAAAGTAGGGTAAAAATTGATGACGACCGTCATTCCAGGCGGCAGGCTACGCTAAGCGCTGATTCAGAATAAACTGACTGCGCCATTGTAGCGGCCTTGGATCAGATGCGCTAGCGACAGCCTACTTCGGCTACTTCGGGTCGTTTCGAGTGAATTCGTGCATCGGTTTGTCCGATTCTCTACTCACCCGGCCGATCTTGCGAGGCCTTTACTAGCTTCCGGGCATTACGCCCGTTTTGAGGAATGACGAGGGACAGAGCTTTTCAATTACACACACATCGCACGCCGGATTGCGGGCACGACAAACCTTGCGACCGTGGGCAATCAACAGGTGGGAAAAGATGACCCAGTCTCGCTTCGGCACAATCTGCACCAGGTCACGTTCAAGCTTTTCTGCCTGCTTCTCCGAGGTCAGGCCTAGACGCCGGCTCAGGCGCGTTACATGCGTATCAACCACAATCCCGGATTTCACGCCAAAGGCGTTTCCTAGAACGACGTTCGCAGTCTTGCGGGCCACACCGGGAAGCTCCAATAGCTCTTCTATTGTTGCCGGCACCTGCCCGCCATAACTCTCAGTCAGCATCTTGGAGGTGCCCTGAATTGACCTGGTCTTGTTCCGGAAGAATCCCGTGCTCCGAATGTCTTTCTCCAATTCCCTCGGGGCTACTCGCAGGTAATCCTCGGGTTTCTGATACTTGCGAAAGAGATCGGCAGTAACGATATTGACACGCTCGTCGGTGCATTGCGCGGAAAGGATGGTAGCGATGAGCAACTCGAAGGCGCTTGAGTGGTTGAGGCTGCACTTCGCATCCGGATACTCACGCTTCAGACGTCGAATAATCTCGCGCACACGATCCTTCAGCTCCTGGCCAGTGCTGTCAGACGTTTTCCTTCCTGACTTAACCTTGCGTCCGTTCACCTGATTTCCCATTTTCCATTCATCATTTCTCACGTTCATTCGCCCCTTTGTCCTTGCCATGTTCATCTCGCTTCAGTCACACCTGCAAACCTACCATGTCACCTGCTTCGCGCGACAATGCTCCTCATGTTGCTCTTCGCTGAAGTTCCACCGAGAACTGGTCCTGTTCGCTTCTGTGAGAGTTTGGATTGGCTCACTTCAGTAAATGACAAATGGAAAATGTCGAATGGAAAATGGAAAATAGGGGTGCCCTCCCCACTACTGTTTGACCATCCGCTTCTTCTCACCCCGTCCGCTTGAGCTTCCCGTGGCGCTTGGCCCAGACTTCTACCTTGCCGAACACCCACAGACCAAGCGGCATTAACACTGCTCCCATCAAGGCCAGCACGAGCAATTCACGAGTTACGGCAGACAGCGGCGCGCCAACCAAGTGCCCTGGAGTTGAACCGTTGTTTCCGATGCCGATTAACTTGCGGCAAGCCGAAAGAGTATACGTCGCAGGCGACAAAGCCGACAGGGGTTGAAGCCACTTTGGCAAGACTTCGATCGGGTAATAAACGCCTGAAACCAAAAGCAAGGTGCCCTGAAAAATGTGGGTCGCCTCAGCACCTCTTTCCGGACTCATGACGGGCAGAACAGCCGCCATCAAACCGAGGCCGACGAACGCGACCGCACTGATGGAAATTGTAATTACAACTCCCAACAAGTTGGCGCCGTTCAAATTCAAATCAGTTATGAGCAACAAGCCGACTAACACGATGACCGTCTGAAGAATGCTGTTGAAAAGGGAAAACAAACTGATTCCCAACAGATGAATCAAGCGCGAGACCGGCGCCATGAAGGTATACTCAAGCGTCCCCTCCCAACGCTCATACGCGATCGACATCGCGATTTCGTTGTACAGTGATGACATGAAGTTCCACAATAGTGCGCCGACGACTAGCGTGAGAGTCAACTGATAATCGTTCGCCGCCACGCCGATCAACGCCACCGTTGCTGAAGTGACAAGCGCGTAGAAATTGAAGACGATAACCCAGTTGATGTAGCGTCGGGTTAGATGGTAGCCGCGAAAGACGAACGCCCAGGTTTGTCTGATTGTCTGTTCCATTAAACCTCCAGCATCTGCATTTGTTCGCCGCTCTCATCGGCTGAGAGTTGCTCGCCCGTGAGCTTGATAAATGCATCGTCCAATGTGGTGGCGCCGGCCAATTCCTTGAGCTCATCGGCGGTACCTTCGGCGACCAGTTTCCCGTGGGCCAGGAATCCTATTCGAGCGCAAAGTCGCTCAGCCTCGGCCATGTCGTGCGTAGTCAGGAGGATAGTGGTTCCTTCCTGGCGTCGAAGTTCCTCAAGAAACGTCTGCACGTCACGCCGGCTCTTCGGATCGAGGCCGGTGGTCGGTTCATCCAGCAACAACAACGGCGGATTGATCACCAGCGCTCTGGCGATGCTGATCTTTTGCTGCATACCACGGCTCATCTCCTCAAGCGGCGAGGAGAACTTCGTTTCTTCCATACCGAGCCGCCCCAGGATCTCAAGTGCCCGGTGTTCAGCAGCTCTGGCATTCTGACCGTACAGAAGCGCGGTGTAGAGCAGGTTTTCACGCGCTGACAACTTTTTGTAGAACGCAGCGTCGACGCTGACGCGACCAATGATGCGCCGGACCTGTTGCTGCTCTTCGGGGAGCGGGTGGTTCATCAACCGCACTTTTCCTTCGTCGGCAAGCAAGAGTGTGGACAGAATGCGGATCAAGCTCGACTTGCCGGAGCCGTTTGGTCCGAGCAGACCATAAGTTTCACCCTGGGCCACACTGAACGACACATCGTCCAGGGCCCACGACCTCGACGTCTTCCATAAGCCATTACGCTTCCGGAAACTTTTCCTAAGGTTACAAACCTCGATGGCTGGATACTTCATAAGATGACCTTCAGGTGGATCGACAAAGCGATGCCGCCGGTAAAAACCAATTGAATTGTGGATTGAAGAGAGGAACTAAGTGGACCCGCAGAGCACGGCCAGCCGTCGCGACTGCCGTGGATGAACCACTTCGCCAAATGAAGTCGAGAAGGCGAAGGCTGAGGTCTACTCAGACGTCAATGAAGGAAGAGAACGAGCCTCATGAGTCGAAGGCTACACGTGGAACCTGTTTTTTGCAAGTTTCAGATATCGATTTGGCTGACGGATATTGGTTTGAAGTCTCAGGTTACAGGTTTCAAGTTTCATCTGAGATCTGAGATATTGGTTTGAAGTTTCAGGTTACAGGTTTCAAGTTTCATCTGAGATCTGAGATTTGAGATCTGCTATTTAAACTCCCGGGTAGACCCAAAGAAACTTGAGGTCTCAGACCTGAAACCTGAAACCTGAAACGTCCACACCCACCGCTTGCAGTGGGACAAACTGAAACTTGGAACTTGAAACCAAAGGTTTCGGTCACCTTTTTCCGTTTGCGATGTTAAGAGCCTCAGGCAATGATCGCAGTCTCATCATCGCTAAGACACCAAAGATTGGACCTGGTGCGACTATCGCAAAGGCATAGCGCCACCCCACTCGGTCAACCATTCGTGGAATAAGCTGAATTGAGATCGTAGTCAGGAGAAAACCGAGACAGGTTTGAATTGTTAGCGCCGTACCCGTGTATCGTGGATCACCAAGCTCTGTTACGCAGGTAGAAAATTGGGCCGAGTCGGCGACAACACTTGCGCCCCATATCGCGGCGATCAATAGCAAGAAAACGGGATTTGCCCCAAAGAATAGACCGATCAACAAACTGCATGTGCCGCTGATTCCCATGGCCCACGCGGTGACTAAAGTTCGGCCGAGGCGGTCGGCGATCAAGCCCGCCAGGACACAACCAACTGCGCCGCAGCCTATGACCAGGAAGGAAGCGACTTCTGCCAGCTTTGGATTCCTGCCCTGCGTCGCCAGGCTCGCGCGAATCATGACCGGCGTCCAGGTCCACATCGCGTAAAGCTCCCACATATGACCAAAGTAACCGAAATTCGTGAGCCGCACGCCCCGGTTACTAAAGACCTTTACTACCTGCCTCAAATCAAAGCGTGCGCGCGGCAAGCCATACGGTCCATCCACCACAAAGAATCGAACTACCAGAGCGCTGCAAACGGCGAACAGCGAAACAAATAGAATGTTGTAGCGCCAATTTGTGCTGCCAAGTCCATTGATCAGGTACGGAGAGGCCTTGCCCAGGGTGAGTGCTCCCACAAGCACGCCGAGCGCCATCCCACGGGACCTTCGAAACCACGTTGCCATAATCTTCATACCTGGAGGATAGACCCCTGCGAGGCACATACCGGTCAGGAAGCGTAGAGCGATGCCAACTGTTGCGTCACGCGCAAACAGTCCGAAAACAGCGTTTGTTAGTGCGCCAACAAGGGCTGCCGCTGCAAAAAGATTCCGCGCCGATACGATATCGGCAAGATTGATTACAGCACTTAAGAGCGTGCCGAGAACAAATCCCAGCTGCACCGCGATTGTGAGCCAGCCGGCAGCCGATTCACTAAGATTCCACTCGCTTCGTAGCGCCGGCACAACGGCCGAGGCGCTGAACCAGAGTGACATGCCAAGTAACTCCGCAATCGAGAGCAAAGCCAGCACCCTCCAGCGAGCACTGATCGTTTTCTCTTGTGGTTCGGCAGCTTCCACGGCCAACATCATAGGCCGCAGAGGATACTACAAAGCAGACTGTTTACTGGATACTTGGCGGGAAGATTCGCAACATCGGAGCGACAAAACATCCAAGAAATCGCACAACGAAAGACCCTAACAGAGTCTCAGAAGCCAATAATGCCAGAGTCCAGAAGGGCCTGGATCATTCGTAGGCTGTCGGCTTCCCGGAATGGGCAGATGGAGAGGATTGATTGAATATCCCACTCGCCGTTGATACGTGAGAGTACAAACCCTTCCTGAGGTCCTAGCACTTTGTCTGATAAGTCTTCGGTCTTTACCAGCATTCTCGGCACGGCATTGGGTGATAGTTTGGAAAAGACTTGTCTGATGTATTTCGATTCAGCCTCGAGCAACAGGGTTTGAGCAGCGGAATTCTTAGGCTCACGCCGTAACACAGTGTGAATAATCGAGAGGGCTCTTTCCGTATCGTCACTCGTCAACTCGCTGCGCGCGAGCAGAAGCAACTCAGAGGCGACTTCTGGGAGATTAGGCATCTCGCTAACGGGATCCGGAATCTCCGGCAACTCGCCGGCAACGACCGCCAGACCTTTGTTAATCAGGTCGTACAGTCGGGCGTAAACATCAAAAGCAGACGCGTGCATGTTGTAGCAGATCTCGGCTACCGACATGCGTTTCTCAACAAAGTAGAGAATTTGACGAATTTCTTTTCCTACACTCAGGGTAGAAGTCCAGCCCGATCCCAGTTCCATCACTGTCCGATCTGAGGGAATTAACGTGCGGTAACGCATCAGTTCGTCGGCCCGATAAATCCCTTCCATGATTACCAAAGTGGGCTCGACGTCGACGCGCATGAAATCCGCGGGCAGAGGGTCATCCTGCATCTCCATAGCTGCTTGCAGCTGAGCCTCATTCAATTTTCCGTAATGGATAAGTACCTGCCCCAGGTACTCCTTGGGATCGTTGGTACTTGAACCGACGATTGCCCCGTTCTCAAAATAGATGCCTTTGACCACCTTATTGTGGCTGAATTTCAGTGTCCCAGTCTTTCTCCCCACCGCCAGAAACTGGAGGAGATCAGAGACACTCATTGTCGTCAGAGTGCCGTGAATCGCCATTATCGGTTGATCCTGGAAATGCGGTTGTGGGTCATCTTCCTTTACCGGAGAGGGGCTGCGCGGCTTTATGCTGGGCAAGTTGAATCCTTAGAAGATAAGACACATTCAGAGATTACATGCGTTGTGAAGCAGGATTCAAGTGTTAATTGATGAAACCGGCTTGATGGCGTTGCGGTCGGGCAAGAAAGCACGCCCCTGCGTCAAATTCCCGCAACAATCGACCGGGGTAAGAGGGGACGGTTGTCGGAATTTCGTCAGCGGATGTTCACTTCCAGGGCTTGCTGGGGTCGCAAAGGGTTGGACAAGGTTGCAATACTGGTTTCATAACCCGTTTCTTCCCTAATCTCATGCTGCTCGTTCATTAGAATCATCTGACTTCGGCTCGAGTGGCAGTCCAGCTTTTTCCCAAGCGTCGAAACCACCGTACAAGGGATGCACGTTCTTGAAACCCTGCTCACTTAGTTTTTGCGCCACACTGGCGCTTGACCCTTCGTTAGGTCAAGTACAGTAAGTGATGACTGTTCGGTCGCGGGGAATTTCGCTGATGTGCTTTTCCACCTCGTTCGCAGGCACGCGAATGGCACCGGGAAGTTTGGTCCCGGCTTCGCCCCATGCCTTAGGATTACGAGTGTCAACAAAAGTAAATTGCTCGCCGCGGTCCATTCTTTCTTTTATTTCATCAACTGTAACCCTCGTCGCTTCCATTTCGCCCTCCCATGATCAAAAGGAAAAGTCCCTGCGCCGGCGAAACGTCGCCGGGCAGAAACCATACTCCTGTTATTTGGGGGATGTAATTTTCGGGGTACAAAAGTATACCCGAGAGCGGGGATGCTGTCAGCTTTGCATAAAACCGCAAGCTGCGCGGTTGCGGTGGTAACGCAAGCTATTAGCTTGCGACGTCGCGCGCAACACATCGGATCATGGTACTGATCGAATGAAAATGTGTGGTAAGTATCAAGCCAACCGAAATCGAAATGACAGCGGTCCGCTGCTTTTCGAATAGTGATCATGGTAGGTCCGTTCGCTCAGTGAAAATGATCGCGAGATCATTTAAGCCCTGCGCATCCTCGTCGTCAAATCGCGCCAGCATCGGGCTGTCGAGATCCAAAACTCCTATCAACCGGCCGTTCCTTGACAGTGGCACAACGATCTCGGAACTCGATGCCGTATCGCAAGCGATGTGACCGGGAAACTCATGAACATTATCAACAACCACCGTCTGACCCAACCGCGCAGCGGTGCCACATACACCTTTTCCCATTTCGATTCGGACGCATGCGGGCTGCCCCTGAAATGGCCCAAGAACCAGTTCATCGGCTTTCAGAAGATAAAAGCCGGCCCAGTTCAGATCCGGAAGAGCGTGGTAGAGGAGCGACGAGAAGTTTGCGGCGTTAGCTATGAAGTCTCTCTCGCTGCCCAGCAAACTGCGAACCTGTAGTGCGAGTTGGCTATAAAGCTCGACTTTGGAGGTTGTCTCCGGGAAGGTGGGTTGAAAAGTCATACAGCGATCTTCAGTGCGTGTGCAATCCGGCAGATCGTAATACCAAGCTTCCCAAAAGAAAAATGAGCCGAACTGGCATCAATCATGACGGCTTTGCCGCCCGATGTGAGGAGATGTGAGGCGGTGGCTTCGCCCCGCCGGCTAGTTGCAAGAACCGCTTGGGCTGTGCCCCTGGTTCGGGCTTTGCCCCTTCGCGTAAGGCGTCAATGTACTCATGCGGGAAGAGATGCCCCGATCTGTTAATCACCAGTGTTGAAAAGGGGCAGAGTCAGCGTCGCATAGGGCCGAGCCAGAACCAGGGGCACAGCCCAAGCGGTTCTTGCAACTAGCCGGCGGGGCGAAGCCCCCGCCTCACATCGGGCGGCAAAGCCGAGCCGCAGCTTGAGAGATTTTTGCAGCGCTAATCACACGCTCATGGGTGTGCCGCTCCAAGATCATACACTTAAGTCTGTGGCGCTTGGCCTGATGCTGATTACAACTGATTTTGATGTGGGCGTGTTGCTCTTCTCAGCCACGCTTCGCACAGGTACTAGCACATTGGCCTCCGGGAAATAAGTGGCTGCGCATCGACGCGGAATATCGTAGGGCACAACTGTAAAATGACTTGCAAGTCGATCTTCGCCTTCAAAATGACTAATCAGATCTACCTTCTGCTTTGGTTGCAAGCCGGCTAGCCGAATATCGTCCGCATTCAAGAGCACCACTCGCCGCCCATTGTGAATTCCGCGATAGCGGTCGTCCGGGCTGTAGATCGTCGTGTTGAACTGATCATGGCTACGAATGGTCATCATCAAGAACTGGTCCGGTTTCAGGTCGTGCACTGGCAGGTCATGCGTAGTGAATTGCGCCCGTCCGCTGCCAGTATTGAAGACTCGCTCGCGCGCCGAACTGGGCAAATAGAAGCCCCCTGCTTCGCGCACGCGACGGTTGTAGTCCGCAAATCCTGGCACAACTTTCTCAATGCGCTCGCGAATTCGGTCATAATCAGCCAACAAATACTCCCAATCCACTGTCGTGCGATTTCCTAATGTTGCCTGCGCCAATCTCGCTACAATCGCCGGCTCGCTTAGCAGCTCGCTTGACGCCGGCGGAAATGAACCTCGAGACATCTGCACCACTGCCATCGAATTCTCCGTAGTTACAAACTGCGGTCCGGTAGCCTGGGCATCTATCTCCGTGCGCCCCAGGCACGGAAGAATCAAAGCCCGGCTGCCGGTAACTAAGTGTGCTCGATTCAGCTTCGTAGAGACCTGAGCACTCAAACGCGTTCGACGCACAGCTTTCGCCGTGTATTCGGTATCCGGAGTAGCAGACAAGAAATTTCCGCCAAGCGCAAAGAACACCTTAGCCTTCCCATCATGCATCGCTTGAATTGCGCGTACCGTGTCGTGTCCGTGATTTCGCGGTGGTTCGAAATTGAATTCCGCTCCCAACGCGTCCAGAAACGCTTCTGAAGGTCGTTCCCAGATCCCCATTGTTCGATCACCTTGAACATTGCTGTGTCCGCGCACAGGACATAATCCGGCTCCCGGCTTTCCAATTTGGCCGCGCAACAACATCAGATTGACAATCTCTTGAATATTGGCAACTGCATTGCGGTGTTGCGTCAGGCCCATGGCCCAACAGAAGATTGTGCGATTAGATTCAACAAAGATGCCCGCTGCTTCCTCAATCCTTGTTTTCGCCACGGAACATTGTTCGAGAAGATCTCCCCAATGCGTCTTGTTCAAGGCAGCGGCGAACTCTTCAAAGCCGGTGGTGTACTCATTGATGAAGTCTCGATCGAGCACCTGACCGGGACGTCGCTCCTCATCGGCCAGCACTTCCTTCATCAGACCTTTCAACAACGCCACATCGCCATTGATCCGCACCTGCAAAAAAAGATCTGCTAACGGAGTTCCCTTCCCAAACCACGATAAGACTTCCTGCGGGTGTTTGAATGCCGCCATGCCCGCTTCTGGTAGCGGATTGATGTGCACGATCTTGCAGCCGTTGCGCTTAGCCCTCTGCAACGCGGTCAACATTCGTGGGTGATTCGTGCCGGGATTCTGACCAATGACAAAGATGGCCTCGGCCAGGTCAAAGTCCGCCAGTGAAACAGTGCCTTTCCCCACGCCAATTGTTTCGTTCAATGCTGTCCCACTCGATTCGTGACACATGTTCGAGCAGTCAGGAAGATTATTGGTGCCGAACTGCCGGACAAACAGCTGGTAAAGAAACGCGGCTTCGTTGCTGGTGCGTCCGGATGTGTAAAAGATTGCCTCGTCCGGAAGACTCGTGGCATTAAGCTCTCCAGCAATCAGTGCAAAGGCTTCGTCCCAAGGTATCTCTTCGTAGTGTGAAGCGTTCGGATGGAGAATCATCGGGTGTGTAATTCGCCCTTGCGCTCCCAACCACTGATCAGATTTTTGCGAAAGGTCGAAAATACTCCACTTGCGGAAAAACTCTGGCGTGACTCGTTTCGTGGTGGCTTCATCGGCAACGTGCTTCGCCCCGTTCTCACAAAACTCAGCGTGCGGACGATTACTGTCAGGCTCGGGCCAGGCACAACCCGGACAATCGAAACCTGAGATCTGATTGAGTTGCAGCAGAGCGCGCACGCCTCGGATGGGTCCCATCTCTGACCATGCATGCTTGACCGTCGCCACAATTGCGGGTATCCCTCCGGCGGTCTTGCTGCGTCGCGTGATTTGAACGGGGTCAGTTTCGACTGGAGGTTGAGCTTTGGGTTGCGAGTTTGCCTTGCTTTCTCTCTCCGTCTCGCTCATTTGAGTACACGCTATCAGATGCTTTCTCAGTTCGCCAACCGTCTCGGACTTTGTGAACCAGAATCCAGAATCTTGTTTCCTCTCTAAGAAGAATTTCACGCAAAGACGCAAAGGGGCGAAGACGCAAAGAAGAATCCGGACTCTGGATCCCTGCTCCCCATTTCTGCGTCGAATCCTCAAACTGAAAATCATTGACTTGCTACCCGCCTTTAGCTTAAAAACTTCTTCTCCTCTTCAATGATTTCTAAATAAATCATGCGTTTGCGTATCAGTGTGCAGTCCGTGCAATGATTCAATTCTCTTTAATTCAACCGAGGACATCCTGATGAACCGACTCTCTTCCTGGCGCTTCCTTCTTACCCCTCTGTTTCTGCTGGCCTGCAGTTCTATGATGACCAAAGGCCAGATCAAACCCGGCCGGGATCCCAACCAACCAACCGACGAGGAATACACGCGCAAGATTCGCGAATACACAACCGAAACTTTCTTTAATTCACCACTCACGGATTATCTGCCCGCATCTCCCAACGTGCCGACGCCGAAGGTGGTCCTGGGTGATATTGCCGGGGCACCCGGCAAATTGCCCTATGCGGAGG
>WNGA01005682.1_pt1 | contig 31383 bp, 39 predicted proteins | sample 5400061 | NCBI WGS metagenome assembly WNGA01 (sample SAMN13153366, study PRJNA577476) | soil metagenome | isolation source: 100 cm soil or saprolite under grassland replicate 2 | place: USA:California | collected 2016-06-15 | reverse complement strand
GGACGTTGAAGAAGGATTTCGGTCGCGACCTGGTCGTCGGCGGCTTCCGCGGGTACCGCTGGTGGCGTGTGGGCCGGGCCGGATGGCTCGAGTCCCCCTTCTTCGGCCGCAACCGGTGGGACCCGAGCTCGAACCGGGCAGAGTGCTTCATCCTGAAGCACGGGCGGTTGTGGTTCTACACCCGCCTGCGGGCGGAGCACCAGACGGGAGCCCCGGCCCTCACCTGCGACTGCGGCTTCTACGGGCTGAACGATCTGCCCATCGAGGCCACCCGGGAGCAGCAGCGCCTCTCCCCCTGGCAGGTGGACCCGCGGGATTCCGGGTTCGGCGGCCTGGTCCTCGGAGTGGCCGAGGCATGGGGCCGGGTCCTGCTCGGCACCGAAGGCTGGAGGAGCCAGTTCTGCAAGCCGCTGGCCCTGTTCGTTCGGCCCAGGACCTCGAACCCGATCGACACCGGATCCCTCCAGAAGCGCTATGGGATCCCGGTCTTGCGCGACCTCGACGCGCTGGTGTCGGAGTGGGGGCCGGAGCGCCAGCTCCAGGGCATCCCCGCGACGGCCTGAGGCTTGGCGTTCGGTTCACGCGCTGGTCCACACTTCGGCTGGTCTTCGAAAGGAATGCATGCACGCATGCTGCATGCGTCCAGGGGGTAGAACCTGGGAGAGGGCTCAGCTGACCCTCGCCGAGGAGGTGCGAGCCATGGCATCGAGGAAGCAGGTCGAGGCTGCCAAGCGCAACATCAAGAAGGCCCGCAGGGCCGCGTCGGCGAAACGAACGATCGCCAACCTTCCACCCGAGACGCGGCGAGACCTCGGCCGCCAAGCGGCTAAAGCCAGGATGCGCGGAGACAAGCCGGGACACGACTACGAGGACCGAACCCGGCAGGAGCTGTACGAGGTGGCCAAGAGGAAGGGGATCCCCGGCCGGTCGAAGATGGGGAAGTGGGATCTGATCGAGGCGATCCGCAAGGCGAGCTGAGCGTTCAGGTGCTCGCTCGCACGTCGGCGACCCAGGCCACCAGCTCCTCCGGGGCCATGAAGTTCAGGATCCGGGAACGTGGGATCCCGGCCCGAAGAGCCGCGGCCAGGCCGAGCTCGATCGATCCGAGCTCGTTCACCGAATGGGCGTCGGTGCCGATTGACACGAAGACACCGGCCTCCTTCGCTACCCCGAGCAGCTCGACGTCGAGGTCCTGCCGGTCCAGATGGGCGTCGATCTCAAGGGCCTTGCCCGACACCGCAGCCGCGCGCATCACGCGAGGCCAGTCCGCGCGCAGGCCCAGCCGGACGTTGAAGCGGCGCCCCCGGGGATGGGCCAGCACCTGGACGTCGGGATTCCTGAGCGCCGCCAGGTAGCGCTCGGTCTGATCATCGATGACCCGAAGGTTGGAGTGGAAGGCGCCGAGGACGAGATCGAGCGACGCCAGGGCAGTGGGATCCATGTCGCCCTCGCCGGCCGGTGACAGGTTCATCTCGATGGCATGCAACACCCGGAAGCGCTGGCCCGCCGCGGCAAGCTCCTCGTTCACAGCGGCGATGTCTCGAGCTTGCTCGGCGAGCCTCGTCTCGTCCATCCCGTTGGCGATGGCTAGGCCTTTGGAATGGTCGGTGATGCCGACGTGTGCGTATCCGCGCTCAGCAGCGGCGCGTACCATCTCTCGGAGGGTGGCCCGGCCGTCGCTGTAGGTCGTGTGCATCTGCAGGTCGCTCCGCAGCGACGCCAACGCATCCGGGTTGGCCACCACGGTCGCCCGGGCATCGGCGAGCGTGAGGAATCCCCGGCGGATCTCCGGTGGCTCGACGAGCTCGGGAGGGTCGGCCAGCAGGGACTCGATCGTGGTGGCGATCCACGGACCAACCTGCGGGAGCTCGGTCAGTGAGTTGCCCTGCGAGATGACGGCCGCCGCCTCCTCCGGCCACAGGAATGCGGCTCGCGCGGCTCGCCGGAGGGCCCGCCTGCGGTGCCCGTCGGCCGTCTCGGCGGCACGTGTCAACAGCTCGGCGATCTGCGCGTTGGATAGGGCAGCGACGCAAGCCGAAGCCTTCATGCCGTCCACGAAGCCATCATCCCTCTCGGAAACAGACCGGGGAAACGGAGCAGGGAAACGATGGCGGCGCTATCGCTGGACGGCCGTCGCCGGTTCATTGCGACGCGTGCGCACCGCACGCAGGTCCGCCCACAGTCCAGCGGCCAATGCGCCGTTGAGGGCGGCATTGCTTTCCTCCGCCGACGCGAAGCGGAGCCTGCGTTCACTCGCACTGGCCTGCTCGTGATCCCGGATCCGCAAGATGTGGACGACCGGGATGGACGTGGCGGACTCCTGCCGAGGATGGAGCCGGTCGATACCACCTGCGCGAGGGATCGGTGGTTCGTCGGGTGGCCGCTCGGGTGGCTGCGGCGGGTTCGGCGCGGGCGGGGTCGGGGGGCCCGGGGCCGGGGCGGGCGGATTGGGCGCAGGTGGGCCGGGAGGGCTCGGAGGCAGTGGGTCGGGTAATGGGGTCGGATCGGGGTCTGGAGCCGGACCGGGCAACGGCGTCGGGTCGGGGTCAGGAGTCGGATCGGGCACCGACGTAACGGCGCGCTCTCGGTCGGTCCGCTCCCAATCGTCCCACCTCATCGCACCCTCCCATCGGCCATGACCCGGCTTCCCTACCCTACGGCCTGGGTGGGCAAACGGGGGTGCCTCGCTATCGACGGGGGTGCCTCGCTATCGGTGGTCGAGCTACTTTGAACGGCCAGCCGAACCCATCCGTGGCGGTATCACGACAGGCACGACTTACAGATCGTCCCGACTCAACGGGGGACGACGGTCAGTCTCCAGGTCAGCCGGTGGCGGGCGCTTCAGGCGTAGCGACCGCAAGCTGGACAGAGCGACCAACCGCCCGTGTCGCGTCGCATCTCGACCCGCTCTCCGCACCTCGCACAGGTCCGCAGATTCGGGTTGTCCGCGAAGGACGAGACGGCCCGCAGCCGCATCCGGGCACGGACGTACCGATCGAAGAGATCCACCTTCACGAGGTCATCAGCGTGAATGGCCATGTGGTTCCTCCTTTCCCGCCTGCCCCGCGTACTGCTGTACCCCCTGGAGTCGCCGGCTAATCAGGGCCACTATCCTGGGAGTGTGAGGGCACCTAGTTGCCGGAGGGTCGGCCCTTCGGCACTCTGCCGGGTTTCCTAAACCGCGTGTCGCAGGTTCGATTCCTGCCGGGGGCACCAATGCTTTGACCAGCGGAAACACAGGCGTGTTGTTTACGGTGGTCGAAAAACATGCGCGTGATTCGTGCGGCCTTCAATCCGGTCTCGATGAGCATCATCTCCGCGGCGAGGGATCATCTCGGGGACGTTCTGCGTTCGACCGTTCAACCAGGTGCCCAAGAGCGCTGCGAGGCTGTGGACCGCCGCCTCGCGCTGGCCGGCCGTCATCGGAACCACACCTTCGGCGGAGCACCGCGATGGGCCCGCCCTCGGTCGCCCGTCACGCCCGCGAGGTGCCGTCAAGGCGCCAGCCGTAAGAGCTGACCGCCAGGATGCTGAAATGGGAGCGCTTGGTCGGTGGCGATCACGCCCCATAAGAGCGTGTTTGGGGCCAGAACCTGTGGCCTTCGAGGGCCGTCTAATGGGAGTACGTCTCGCGACGCCAGAGGCCCAGAGCGCATCTGGAGAACGAATGATCGCCCACGAGCACGCAGTCGATAAACGTCTGTTGCGAGTGGCGCTGTTGGTGCTCGCGCGCGCCTCCGCACGAGCGGCGAAGGTCGTCGCGGTGGCGGCCTTTGCCGTCACTTTGGCGCCGGCTGAATCGGTGGCGGCATTCGAGCCGGTGGCCGTCATCGGCGGGAGCGGTGGCGGGGCTGGAAAGCTCGGCGTCGCGACCGACGGTCTGGCGCTGGCTGAATCGGTGGCGGCGTTCGAGCCGGTGGCCGTCATCGGCGGGAGCGGTGGCGGGGCTGGAAAGCTCGGCATCCCGCTCGGCGTCGCGACCGACGGCGCCGGAGGGCTCTATGCCACCGAGCACGTGAACCAGCGGGTGAGCCGCTTCACGACGGCGGGGGAATTCGCCCAGGCCTGGGGCTTCGACGTCGTGCCCGGCGGTGGGCAGGGGTTCGAAGTCTGCACCAGTGCGACTGGATGCGGGCCGGGCGAGCCCGGCGGGGGGGCCGGTCAGCTCGGCTTCCCCGGCGGGATCGCCGTCGACGACACCGGAAATGTCTACGTTACGGACCCAGCCAACGACCGCGTCAGCCAGTTCACCAACGAGGGCGCCTTCGTGCGCGCCTTTGGCTACGACGTCGTCCCCGGCGGCGGCAAGGGCTTCGAGATCTGCACCCAGGCGACGGGTTGCAAAGCGGGCATCGCCGGAGCCCAAGCCGGGCAGCTTGCCGGCCCCTCCTACGTGGCCAGCGACGGGGCGGGAAGCATCTTCGTCACCGACCAAGCCAACATCCGCGTGAACCAGTTCACCGACGCAGGCGCCTTCGTCCGGGCCTGGGGCTTCGACGTCGTCCCCGGCGGCGGGGAAGGGTTCGAGATCTGTACCCAGGCCACGGGCTGCAAGCGCGGGGAGCCGGGCGGCCGTGCCGGTCAGCTGAGCTTCCCCACCGGGATCGCCGCCGCTGGCGGCGGCCTTTACGTCGCCGATGGCAACAGTCGCATCAGCCAGTTCACCACCGAGGGTTCCTTCGTGCGCGCCTTCGGCTACGACGTCGTTCCGGGAGGTGGTGAGGGGTTCGAGATCTGCACCGCGGCCACCCGCTGCAAGCGGGGTACCTCGGGCGGCGCGGCGGGACAGGTGAGCAGCTTCGTGTTGGGCGTGGGTGCCGATGCCGCTGGCAACGTCTACGTCGCCGAGTCCGGCAACTCCCGGGTGAGCCAGTTCACCACCGAGGGCTCCTTCGTGCGCGCCTTCGGTCGCGATGTGATCCCCGGCGGCGCGGACCGATTTGAGGTCTGCACCTGGGCCACCGGATGCAAGCGAGGGCGGCGGACGGGGGGCGACCGTGTGCTGCCGTTCCCCTCTGCGGTGGCTGCAGATCCCGGCGGCGCCGTCTACGTCGCCGACGCAGACGCGGGCCGAATCCTGTGCTTGGGCGAGCGCGGCAGTACACCGTGCGTCCGCAACCTGTTCGGCTTCCGCGAGCTGAAGCTGGACCGCAGCCGTGGCACGGCCAGGCTCGGGGTGAAGGTCCCCGGCCCCGGGCGGCTTCGGCTTCGGGGGAAGGGCGTGAAGAGCGTTCAAAGGCATCCGGAAGCAGCGGGCATCATCAGCCTCCCGATCCGTCCCCGCTACGGGACGCGGCGGGTGCTCAATCAAGAGGGCAAGGCCCGCGTCCAGGTCCGCGTCACCTACGAACCCACGAACGGCGGACCGCACACGAAGACGAAGCGCATAGAGCTTCGTAAGCGTCGCTAGCCCCGCCGGCGTGTGCGATGGACAGAGTCTCCGCGCACGACCTCCGCCGCGCGTTTGCTCGCGCGGGCCGCACTTGAAGTCGAGCTGCTCACCTGCCCTTGCCCTTGCGATAACCCTTACGCCGAAGCTTGGCGTGACGGGCGCTGAGATGGAGCACATGCCCTTCTACCTGCGGGTATTTTTTCGAGTACTGTCCAGTTGGGGGCACGGACCAGACCTGCGACGTTTCGCCGTCGCGGTCTGGCGGCTCGTCAGCGACGAGCGTGACCTCCGCGTCGATCGTCCGCGTCTCTGGCTGGAAAGCGATCTGCAGCTGCAGGCTGTCGAACAGCGCCCGAAGCTCCGGCTGAGGCAGGCCCTGAAACCGCTCCCCGAGAAGCGGCAGCCGATCGAGCGCGGTGGTGAGGTCCTCGACCGTCGGCGGGGCCTCGGCCGATTGGGCGGCGAGTGCGTCCACGTGCCGCCGCCGTTCTTCGACAGCCTCCTCCAGCTCGGCGATGCGGGCCCCCACCCGGTGGCGCAGGGACGGCGTTGCGTCCTCGGCCTCCAGGTTCGTGACCTGGCGCTCGATGCGCCGTTCGAGATCGGTGATCTCGCCCTGAAGTTCCTTGAGCCGGTCGCGAGCCGGCACCGTCTCTTCCTCCCGCCCAGAGTCGGCCAACCGGCGAAGCGTCAAGCATCAGGTGGAACTTGACAGGGGCACATGGAGAAATCGTGGAGTCGCTCTCCCCGATCCCCCCACGCCTGAAGGGTGCATTTATTCAGATCATGCCGTTGACCTGGGGGACGCATCCGTGGATGACTGGGGCCATGTGGCGTAGACTGATTAAGGCCCGTGCCGGCCTGAACCACAACCTCCTGTGCCATCTGCCGCCGTGGTCATCGATACGACTCCGCTGAACGGGAGCCCCGAGTGCTCGGCGACACCGCGGTGGCAGTGAGGGCCTGACGCCGTGTCAGAGGAGACCGAGTGCTCGGCGACACCGCGGTGGCAGTGAGGGCCTGACGCCGTGCCGGAGACTCCGTTAGGCCGGCCGGTCACCGGAGGACCCGCGAATTTCCCCGAGCCTCGGCTACTGGAAGGCCGGTTCGTTACGCTCGTGCCAACCGTCGCGGACGTCCACACACCGGGGCTGTTCGCTTCTTGGCACCGATCGCCGGGCGGCGAAGCGATCTGGACCTACCTTCCCTTCGGCCCCTTCGAAGACGAGGCGGCCATGCACGAGTGGATGACGTGGGCCGAGACAACTCCGGACTTCCTCTACCGCACTGTTGTCGACAACGCCTCGGCTGACCCCGTCGGGATGGCGAGCTTCATGCGTGTCGAACCCGAGATGCGCACGATCGAGCTGGGTGGAATCTGGTATGCACCCTCCGCCCAAAGGACCCGCGCCAACACGGAGGCGACCTATCTGATGCTTCGGGAGTCGTTCGACCTCGGCTACCGGCGCGTCGAGTGGAAGTGCAACGCACTCAACGAGCGGTCGCGGGAGGCGGCCCTCAGACTCGGGTTCGTCTTCGAAGGCATCTTTCGCCAGCACATGGTGGTCAAGGGCCGCAACCGCGACACGGCCTGGTACTCGATGCTCGACGGGGAGTGGCCGGCGATCCGGGCGAACTTCGAGCGGTGGTTGAGCGAGGATCCTCCCACGGTCTCGCTGCGCGAACTGAATACCGCTCCCTGACTGGTCTGCTGCGGGGCGGTACCCCAGCCGCCGGCCAAGGGCCCGATGGCTGCCCGCTCGCCCACACTTGTAGAGCACGCGAAGCCGATCTCCGAGGCAGCCGTAAACTGCATCGCCAACTGGGGAAGGAGCCGACATGTCCATGCAAGGACCCGGTGACCCCGGAGAACGCGATCTGGGAGCCCAACGCTGGGGTGCCGAGAAGGAAGAGATCGACAAGCAGGCCCGGCAGGAGCACCTCGCGCACGAGGCCGAACGCATCCACGCCGAGGAAGCAGCCGAGGAGGCCGCCGAGCGGGGAGAGGCCCCCAAGCCGAAGCGCCCCTGGTGGAAGTTCTGGCGCTGAGAGCACCTCGAGTTGTGCGGAGATCGATCGCCCTCGAGGCGGTCGTCGCGATCACCGTCCTCGGTTCGATATCGGCTTCGGCGGCGCCGACCGTCGACGAACGAGAGCTGCTCGGTCAGTCTTACGAGGGCCGGCCGATCCGCGTGTTCCATCGAGGCGATCCCGACGAGATCCGCGTACTGGTGGTCGGCTGCATCCACGGCGACGAGTGCGCGGGGGTCCGGATCGCGCGGCGGCTGCAGAGCGGCCGATCTCGTTCCTTCCTCGACCTTTGGATCCTGCCCAACCTGAACCCGGACGGTCGGGCGGCACACACGCGGCAGAACGCGCGCGGTGTCGACCTGAACCGCAACTTCCCGTACCGCTGGCGCCCTGGCCTACGGGGCCGCTACTACCCCGGCCGGCGACCCGCGTCCGAACGCGAGACGCGGATCGCCATGCGTCTGATCCGGCGGATCGAGCCCGACGTGACCATCTGGTTCCACCAGCCGCTCGCGCTCGTCGACGCGTCGGGCGACGTCCGGATCGAGCGTCGGTACGCGCGCCTGGTCGGCCTGCCACTCGTCCACCTCGACCGGCTGCACGGGACGGCGACGTCCTGGCAGAAGCACGTCCTCCGAGGCAGCGAGGCGTTCGTGGTCGAGCTCCCCGGCGGCGCCCTCCGCCCGCGCCGAGCCCGCAGGTTCGCCAACGCCGTGTACCGACTCGTCCGCGCGTAGACCGCTCCTGATCCACGCGCGCCGTTGCGTGACTGAGGTCGCACGGAGACCGTGCTGCCGGTCCGTGCAGCGCGTGACCGGGTGGCCGCCACCTTTGGACCAACGTGCGTGATCAAGGGGTTGATCACGGTGGTGGATCAGGGGGTGCAGCGATGATCCAGGTTTCGGACACGAGGGTCGTCTCGCCGGACCGGCGACACGCGCTGAACGCCGCCCGCACGCTGCGGGGGATCATCGCGCGGCTCGGGCTGCCGGACGACCATGCCACCCCCTCATCTCCGAACCGAGGGTCGTCCTCGTAGTGGATCGGGATGGGGCCACAGGATCGACCCAGACAACGCCCGGATCGCCTCCGCGCTCATCCACGGCCCTAATTCGCTCGCCGCTGTCGGGTTCGTCGAAGACAGCGACTGGGAGTCCGCTTCCCAAATTTGACTAAGATGCGCATGGTTTCGTCGACGTCATAGCACCGAGGGGAAGGACGTGGACTTCGGGGTCGCGATCTTCTCGACCGAATACTCGATGAACATGGCGAGGCTGGCCAGTTCCGTCGAGGAACGAGGCTTCGAGTCGCTCTGGGTCGCTGAGCATACGCACATTCCTGCGCGGGGATCCGAGGGGAGCCAGCTGCCGCGTGAGTACTTGCATACGTTGGATCCGTTCGTTGCGCTCACGGCTGCGGCGACCGCGACGGCGAAGTTGCGCGTCGGGACGGCGATCTGCCAGGTGGTGGAACGCGAGCCCATCGTCACGGCCAAGGCTGTCGCTAGCCTTGATGTGGTGTCCGGCGGCCGCTTTCTGTTCGGTGTCGGTGCTGGTTGGCTTCGGGACGAGATGCGAAATCTCGGTGTCGATCCAGCACAACGCTGGGAAATACTCCGCGAACACATCTTGGCCATGAAGCAGGTGTGGACTCTCGAAGAAGCCGAGTTCCACGGCAAGCACGTCAACTTCCCGGCGATCTGGTCGTGGCCGAAACCTGCTCAGGTGCCGCATCCACCAGTGTTGCTCGGCGTTCAGGGCAAAGGCGCGATTGAGCGCGTTGTCGACTATGCCGATGAATGGCTGCCCCTCGATGATGAGGCGGCCCCTCCGTGGAGATCTCGAATCGCCGAACTTCAACGTCTGGCGAATGAGCGTGGCCGCGGTTCAATTCCGGTAAGCGTATGCACTGAGCGGGCCGACGCCGCTTCACTTGAGGACTACCAGGCGTTGGGTATTCACCGCGCCATATTTCTCCTCCCTTCCGCCGGGCCGGATGAACTCATCCCGCTCCTCGACGGTTACGCACGGTTGGCAGGGCAATATGTTTAAGAATCTTGTCTCGTCGCTGGCTGCGCCACCTCCCACGATGGTCGGTGCCCATTCGCCAAGCGCCGGCTGGCCGAGGTCGCGAAGATGATCCGGCGTTACCAAGCAGCGCGCCGAGCAGCGACGCCGGCGCTTGCTGAACGCCTAACGTTACGCTTGCCCTGGCGTGGAGAGAACACCGAGTTGTTGCATGAGGCCAAGCATGTCTGCTTCGAACCACTGTTCCACAAACTTGCCGTCCACGATCCGGTAGATGTCAGTGCCGGCAACGCTCAGTTCCTTCCCCGTCGGTGGGATTCCCTGAAACTCCCCCCTGTGCTTGAGCCGATAGGTATCGCGGACGACCACCATGTCGCCCTCCGCGATGAGGAATGCGGATGAGACATGGATGTCGAAGGCCGCGAAGTAGGCGGCGAATAGTTGTTTGAGTGCCTCAGGGCCTCGGATCGGCCCAGGGGCACCGACGATATGACCGACGTAGCCAGGGGCGTGCAGTTCATCGATGACGTTCAAGTTCTTCTTCTCGTATGCCTGTTCTCTCCACCGCAAAACGAGCTGTTTGTTTTCCTCAGTTGACATGGCCTAACCCTCCTGTCCGTGAAGCGGGTGCCAGGCCACGCCATCGCACCGGGCTTGCAAGTCACTTCCCTCGCGTCGCTGGTTACGCATCGATGAGCCTACTCCGTCCCCGACCCGGGCGAAGGGATAACGCCGAGCTGCTGCATCAGGTCCAGCCGATCCCACTGCTCGAACTGCTCCGCCATCTTCCCCCCGGCCAAACGGCAGATGCTGATGCCGGTGAAGCGGAAGCGCTTGCCGGTGCCCGGGACGCCCAGCAGCTCTCCCTGGTGCGTCCCCTCGGCCGTCCAGCGCGCCGCGACCTCGTCCCCTTCCGCGAGCATGTCCTCGACGGTGCCGTGCAGATCGGGGACGGCGGCGATGTACATCGCCCACTTCTGCTTGGCACCCTCCAACCCCGGCGCTTGCCCGGGCAGGGCACCATGGTCCACGTAGTCCTGCGTGACGAGCTCACCGGCCCGGTCCACCCTCTGCTGGTTGATGACCTCCTCAAACCAGCGCCGAACGATCGCCTTGTTCTCTTCGGTGGACATGGCGCTCCTCCTTCCCTCAGGCGGAGGGCTTACCTTTAGGGGAAGCGATTGTACGGCGGGCAGGCAGTTCATCGCGAGCGGTCGACGGAGGCGCCTTCGTTGCGATCAACACTCTTGATCAACTCCGTCGACAGGAGGCCTCTACGTTGCGCAGGATGTCGCTTTCCATCGGAAGCGACGTTAGTGATGACATGGAGCCACTTTTTCGGCGCACCACTCGCCGATTCATAGTGCCAGATGATCTCGTTCAGGAAGTTCTTGTTCCCGAAGACATCGTCCATCATCACCTTCAGATAGTGCCCTGCATGCCAGTCGCAGTGCAGGTAGATCGTGCCCGTGTCCTTGAGTACCCGGTGGAGCTCGATCATGCGCCCCTGCATCCACTCGGTGTATATCGTTCTCGACCCGTTCGCTGGCTGCGGAACTTTCCTCGTTTCGGCCCAACGCCTCAAGCGTCAGTGGATTGGGATCGACATCAGCCCGACAGCCGTCGGACTCATGAAAAGGCGCATGGAGAAGGTGGCGCTAGGGCGATCAAGCTCGTCAACATGCCGACGTCGGTGGACCAGCTCAGGGAGCTCAAGCCCTTCGAGTTCCAGAACTGGGTGATCCAGCGCTTCAACGGCACGAATTCCGCGAAGAAGTCAGGCGATTTTGGGGATCGATGGGCTCTCGTTCTTCCACCACAGGCCCATCCAGGTGAAGCAGTCCGAGCACGTGGGACGAAATGTCGTTGACAACTTCGAGGCGGCCATGGAGCGGACCGGTAAGAACAAGGGGTACATCGTCGCGTTCAGCTTCACGAAGGGCGCGTACGAGGAAGCGGCCAGGGTCAGGGGAACCAGAAAGTTGGACATCGAGCTCGTCACGGTGGCAAAGCTTGTGGAGAAGGTCCCAGACTTGGCTCCCACCGACACCGGCCGCCTGATCGAAGAAGATCTACCGCTCCCGAGCCCGCGCCCGGCCGAAGTTCGTCCATCGGTCGAGGAGCTGGTCGAGAGCGAGACCGCTGGATGAGGAAATCCTCCGACTACTTCGTTCATCTGTCGGCCGGAGCACAACAAGATCTGCTGCGCGTCCTCACGTCCCCGTCACACGTCCGGGCGGACGTCATCAGGCAGTTCCACGAACGCGGTGAGGATGGCATGGTCGATGTGTTGTCGGATCTCGAGGCGGACGAGCTCATCCGCCTGCAGACCATAGAGGCACTTCGCCGAGCGCTCGACTGAGGGACTGGATCAGTTGCCCGCCCGTGTCGGACTACAAGGCTGTCATTCGGCACTGCCCTTCAACCGTCGAGCCCCGCCGAGGAGGCGTCAAACACCTCACGGCTCTTGATCTCCCAGAACCATCGTCGCATCCGCTCGATGGACAGGGTTGTCCTGACGGCAGCCCTAACAAATCGTGCACGGCCCGAGTCTAGGTTGCCCAACGCCGCCGGAGGGGACTAGCATCGTGATCTCCCGCGGTCACGACCGAGGGTGGCCGGGAGGAGCTCCGGGAGGGGGGCCCTCATGCGACGGATCCTTCTGGCTTTCGGGACTTCGGTCATCACCCTGCTGTGGGCGGTGCCCGCGGGCGCCGCGCCGCTGACGATCAGCCCGCCCACGGACCTCAGCATCGCCACCCCCTTCGCGCCGGGCTGCGGCGGCGCCACGGAGGGAAGCGTCCCCGGGTCCAATTACAACTACTCGAACGCCGAGGTCGAGCCGTGGATCGCGGCGAGCCCCACCAACCCGGCCGACGTCGCCGCCTTCTGGCAGCAGGACCGGTGGTCCGACGGCGGCGCGCACGGGCTGGTGGCGGCGGTGGCCCACGACGGCGGGGTCAGCTTCACCTTCTCGACCCCGCATTTCAGCCGGTGCGCGGGAGGGACCTCCGCGAACGGCGGGGACTTCGGCCGGTCGTCCGACCCGTGGGTGTCGTGGGCGCCCAACGGCGACCTGTGGGCGATCAGCCTCTCCGTGGATCGGACCACCCCGCGCAACGCGGTCTTGGCGGCGAGGATGCAGCACGGCACGTCCACCTGGAGCGAGCCGTTCACGCTGAAGTTCGACTCCTCCAAGACGGGGATCCCGCTGGGGAACAACTTCAACGACAAAGAGTCCATCACCGCGGATCCCACGGACGCCACCGGGAACCTGGTCTATGCGGTTTGGGACCGGTTCGTGTCGCCCACCCAGAACGCCCCGGCCACGGCGTTCGAGATGGCACGGTCCTTCCACCAGCCCGTGTGGTTCGCCCGGACCACCAATGGGGCGGCGGCAACGCCCACGTGGGAGAAGGCGCGTGAAATCTTCGACCCGGGGAACAAGAGCGGGACCATCAGCAACCAGATCGCGGTGCTTCCGGACGGGACCCTGCTGGACGGGTTCTTCCAGTTCGTGAAGGACGGCGGCACCAGCTTCCAGGTCATTCGCTCCACTGACAAGGGCGTGACGTGGTCGAAGCGGTCCTTCCAGATGGCTCCGGTGAGCCCGATCGGCGAGCGTGACCCCGAGCCCATCCGCTGCCGGCCGTTCATCTCCGGCGACCCGCTGTGCACCCTGGTCCGCTCTGACGGGGTGATCTTCGACCTGGCGGTGGACTTCAGCACCGGCCCGCACCGCGGGAGGGTGTACGCGGTGTGGCAGGACCACAACGACAACGCCTTCGGAGACGACCTGATCATGCTGTCGTTCTCCGACGACGGGGGACGGACGTGGTCGACCCCGCAGCAGGTGAACCAGACGCCGGGTGGGACGTTCACGGACCAGGCCTTCGAGCCGGCGGTGAGCGTCAACGACCAAGGCGTGGTGGCGGTGTCGTACTACGACTTCCGCAACGACGTGTCGGGCGCCGGGGGTACTTTGTCGGGGATTACCAGGGCCTGGACTCCCAGGGTTCGGTGTTCCGGCCGCTGTTCACGGTGCCCAGCCCTGGGCCCAGCGACCAGTTTCCGAACCCCAACCCGACCGACGTGTTCACAAACACCGGCGGCTAAAGGGCAGCGCCGCGTCTCGGTCGCCACCGCCCGCGACTGGGTCCATCGCGCTCGGGAGCTAGGGTTCCTCACAAAGGGCCGCAGAGGCAGGGCGCAGGCTGAGCCCGGCCCCCGCTTCCGGCAGCGGCTTCGCTCTACCCCGTCGATCTAGTGCGGCAATAGCCATCGCCAACGCAATCGGAGTCGGTCCGGCATATCGATATCGCTCGGTCGAGAAGCATCAACCAGGTCGTAGATAGATCCCGACGTAGTTCCGATGCAATTCGCGACTATTCGAGCCAGGGTTGACCGGGTACGGTTCGACCGAGATTCGCCCGGTCGGCCGACTGGAGAAGCCCACCTCCTGAGTTTCGCGCCGCCGCCGCTTCCCGCCCTCCGGTTCGCGGAAGGCGTCCGTTTGCTCTGCTCAGAGGCCCTTTTGGCCGCTCCCTTCGAACCAGCGTGCCGCGGCGCAAAATCGCCGCACGGCGTTTCCTAAACCGCGTGTCGCAGGTTCGATTCCTGCCGGGGGCACGGGAGTCGTACCTGCGACGTGTGAAAGTTCGGCACCTCTGTCCCACATCGGGCTCCGGTAGGTGTGTCTCACTCTCCGACCCGGCTCCGGGTCCTGGGCGACAGTGGCTCCGGCACCTGTATCCGACCGAAACTCCGGTTTCCGACCCATGACGGCCTCGCCGAGGTCGCAGGCCGCTGTCGGGCTGGGAGAGCGCCACCTTGGGCTGATGACTGGCGTCCGTAGCCTCAGTACGGTTGGCCGCCTCCGCGAGGAGAGCCGGCGCGCAGGTGTGGTTCGATCTTGGCCTCTAGCTCAGGAAGAGAACGTCCCGGATCTTCCCAGCCTTCACCCGATAGATCACGACGGCGCGGAATGATGTCGGGAATCCGGGAAGCGTGAAGCCGCCGATCTGCTCCTCATCGACCACGAAGTCCCCGATGATCGTCCGGCTGGAAATGTCCACCGTGAGGTTGGGACTGTCGCGGAACAACTGGGCGTACTGCTCGCGCATCGACTCCGTTCCGTCCATCAACACATTGCCGTCAAAGTCCTTGACTGCAACATCTGGCGCGTAGAAACCGAGGAAGCGTTCCAGGTCTCGGTTCCGATAGGCAGCGATCTGAGCGTCCACGAGGTCTGTCACGTCGGACATAGTGGCCCTCCTGGTCTGTTCCAAGAAAACGTCGGCCCGCTTGGATAGCCAGATTCTGCGTCACCGCTGAGAGTTTAGGTATGTCCGCGCATCGCGGCCTTCGCCCAGGTGGCCGGGATGGTCTCTGCCGAGCTTGGCGCGCGCGCTCGTCCGCCAGCGCCGGTTCCCATCCGGCAGATCCACGGCTCCGCGGATCGGGTGGCGCCATACGCGGGGGCAACCGGCGGGGGGATCCGAGCTCGCCTGATGATCCGCCATCCGGCCGGCCTGTGGGTGAAGGCGAACGGCGCGAACGACGAACCGAGGTCGAGCATCTTCCCCCCCGACACCACCATCCGTCGACGGCGCGGCGCCTCGCCCGCCGCCGAGGTCGTGTTCTACCGGGTGGACGGCGCGGGCCACACCTGGCCCGGCGCTCAGCTGGCGCTTCCTCGCGTCCTCTTCGGGAGGACCAGCCGAACCTTCGACGCGACCGCGGTCATCTGGCGGTTCCTCGCCTCGCACGCCAGGGACTCCTCATAGACAGCCGACCCGTACTGGGCCCGGCACGCTCTGATCGGTCCCGCCCCGCCGGCGAGAGGGTCCGCGGACGACCGGCAGGGCTGCGCTGCCTCTCCGCAGCCACCCTTCACGTGACGTAGGCGGCCGGGTCATCGGTGCCGAGCGTGTCAACCCCAATGAGGCACATTTCTCAAGAAATTACTGTAGGGGACACGCGGCTAGGCGTTCCAGGCCTGTTGCAGTGGCCGGTAGTCGATGACGGTGATGCTTTCATGATCGAGGATCTCGCGTGCTTGTGGTGAGGTGAGGAACGCGTGGTCGCTTTGCCGGATTTGCCAGCCGGTCGGCTCGATCGTCTGCCATTGTTCGGTGCCGTGCGCGGGATGGATGGCCCATTCGTTGAGGCCTGGCGGTAGGTCGCGGAGCATGCGCGCGTACGTTTCCGCCTTGTCGTGGAGGCTGATGGAGTAGCTGTCCAGGAAGGCGTTATCGACGACCGGTTTGCCCTGCTCGCGAGCTTTGCGGCGGCCGTCGTCGAGCCAGACCCGTGCGGCGAGGCCGTACTCCTTGGCGAGCGCCATCGCCAAGTCGAAGATATCGGCACGGCCGCCGTCGGCGAGGCAGTGCCAGTCGAGGTGCGTGGGTGCCAGTCCTACGCCGACCACTGCGTTGATCTGTGCGCGCAGCTCGCGTTCGATCTCGGCCAGCTTGGCCTCTGCGAGGAGCGCGGTGCGCTGGGCCGGCGTGTCGACGTAGAGCTCGCCGGTGTCGGGGTCGAGCAACGAGGGCACGTCGGCCTTGGCGGCGACCGGGCCCCAGCGGTACTCGGGCGAGTCGCGGATGAGCGCGAGATGGATGCCGAACGGGATATGCGGGCGTTCGCGGAGCAGCCGCATCGCGTTCGCCGCCGCAGGGCACGGGACCATCAGGCTGCAGGAGCTCGCGATGCCGTTCTCGATCGACTCCACCACGGCAGCGTTGACCGCGTCGTGCATGCCGAAGTCGTCACAGTTGACGATCAGCACCCGTGCGTCAGGCGCGAAACCCAGCAGCTCACTAGACAGTCGATCCATGACGCCCCAGTCTGCCCGACCGCCTATATCCGCTCAGGTCCTGAGTCGTTGTTCCCTCCTCGTCTGTCGTCGTACCCGGCTTGTTGATCCACACCGCGCCCGGGAGCTCAGGCGGCACCGGTGGTCTGCGCACGAAGCGCTCGGGGTGCGCGGCGTAGACGGAGGACAGCACCTGGCCACGCTGCTCGCGCACGAGCTCTGCGCGTCCGTAGTGGACATCCGCGGGAGGGTGGAAGCCGATGCCCGAGTGGCGGTGGTCCTCGTTGTACCAGGTGAAGAACGTCTGGCAGAACGCCCGGGCGTCCTCCGGTGAGCCGAAGCGCTCGGGGAACTCGGGGCGGTACTTCATGGTCTTGAACTGGCTTTCGGAATACGGGTTGTCGTTGGACACGTGCGGACGCGAGTGGCTCTTGGTCACCCCGAGATCCGCGAGCAGCAGGGCGACGGGTTTGGACGCCATCGACGACCCGCGATCCGCGTGGATGGTGAGCTGATCACGCTCGACGCCCTGCTTGGCGATGGTGTCGGCAAGCAGGCGCTCTGCGAGGGTGACGAGCTCGCGGGTGGCGAGCATCCAGCCCGGCACGTAACGGCTGTAGATGTCGAGGATCACATAGAGGTAGTAGTAGGTCCACTTGGCCGGTCCGGGGAGCTTCGTGATGTCCCATGACCAGCATTGGTTCGCCTTGGTGGCCACCAGCTCGGGCTTGACCCTGGCGGGGTGCACGGCCTGGCGCCGGCGCTCGCGCACCTCGCCGTCTGCTCGCAGGAGCCGGTACATCGTCGGCACCGACGCCAGGTAGATGCCCTCGTCAAGGAGCTTGGCGTACACAGTTGCCGGCGCCTCGTCCACGTGCTCATCGGAATGAAGGACCCGAAGCAGCTCCTTGCGCTCGACCTCGTCGAGGGCCCTGGGCTGGGGGCGCGCCGGGGTCGGCTCCAGCCGAGCTGGAGCCTTCGAGCGGCGGTGATGGCGGTAGTGAGTGGAGCGCGCTCGGCCTACCGCTCCACAGGCGTCACGTACACCCACGACGGGGACGAGCTCGGCCACCGCGTCTTCGATCATCGCCGCTGCTCGCTGTCGTGATTCGCGCTCTCGCTCGCGAGCTCCTCCAAGAGCGCCGACAACTTCCCCTGGACCTCGATGACCTTGCGAGCCTTGGACAGGTCTCCCTCGAGGCGCTCGACCTTGCGCTGCAGCTGGGCCACCTCACGCTTGCGAGGGTCGGTGCCGGGCCGGCCACGCTTCTTCTGCGAGAGGGCTTCGAACGCGCCCCGGTCACGCTGCTTGCGCCACTCGGCGATGTGCGAGGTGTAGAGGCCTTCGCGTCGCAGGAGAGCACCTCTTCCGGCGCGGTCGGCAGCGTCGTATGTCGTCACGACGTCGAGCTTGTAGCGAGCGCTGTAGGTGCGCCGCTTCGCCCGCTCGGGGACCTCGGGGTCCGTGTCGTTCACGGCGCCAGCATCGGCGCGCGAGTCCAGGGAGTGGTGGATCGTGGTGGTCATCGGGAAACTCCTCACCCGCCCTCTCAGCTCAATGAATTGGCAGTCCGATCTGCCTCACTGGAGGTTGACACAGAGGGGTGTCGCTCGCGGCATCGGTACCGTCGAGGGGCTTGACCTCATGAGGATCTCCTGCTGGATGGACGCCTCGCTCCCCAGAGGTCTAGGGCCCTTGTAGGCGGATTCCATCAGGCTTGATGGGATCCTGATGGAATCGGCGTAGTCGACCTTCAGACGATGCGGGTCAGTTCGAACGCTTCAAACGCATCCGGAGCCGCTGGCGCAGTCGCACCAGGCGTCGGAGGTCTGGTCGGACTCCCCCCGGGGCACGGAAGTCGAACCTGCGACATCCCTCGTCGTCGCGTGGCATTCGTGGGATGGCTGGCCTGGGTCTTCGCAGTGAGCGCGAGGGTCTTTGTCCCCATGCGCCGCAAAACGGTCCCGGTGCCCGATGGGTCCGGGTAGCGTGCTCGCGGGCATGGAGCCGGCAGCAACCCTCGTCCTCACTACCGTAGGGGCGCCGCCGAAGGGAGCATGGACGCTGCGAGCTGTATGGGCGACCATCGCCCTTAGGCGGCTATTTTGGCCCGTAGGCGGGCATTCCCGTGCGCGCCCGCCGATGCACAATGGCCCGGTGGGCGGTCAACCTGCTCGATGGCTCGCCTGGTCGCTCTTTGGCGTCTCGACGGCCTTGGCGCTGGTCGGGGCGCTTCTGAACATCGTTGGCCATCCGACGAGGCCGGACCTCGACTACGGGGTCACGTTCCCCGCCGCGTTCCTCGGATTCAGCCTGGTCGGCGCCCTCGTCGCCGCCCGCCTCCCACGTAACCCAGTCGGCTGGCTGCTGCTGATCCAGGGCCTGTGCTGGGAGCTCTCGGGGGCCTTGGCCGGGTACGCGAACTACGTCCTGTTCGCCAGACCAGGCTTCCTGGCCGGGGGTGCCGTCGCGGCTTGGGCGCTGAACTGGCTCTACGTCCCCGCGATCGGCGCCGCGGTGCTGCTCTTCCTCCTGTTCCCCGACGGGCGGCTGCCATCTCGTCGGTGGCGGCCCGTTGTGTGGCTCCTCGCCCTTGGTCTCGTGCTCTCCCTCGACGCCAACATGCTCGCACCCGGAACGATGAGCAACGCCGCACCGGTATCGAACCCCTTCGCGCTCCACGGTTGGGAGGGTTCCCTCCACGCGGCCCAGGCGATGGGCAACCTCATGGTCTCGGTGGCCGCGACGGCGTTCGTCTTGTCTCTGGTCTTCCGGTTCCGTCGAGCCGGGGGTGTGGAGAGGCATCAGCTGAAGTGGCTCGCCCTCGCGGCGTGCCTGGTAGCGGTGGCGTTTACGGCCTACGACATTCTCGGGGCGATCGGGCTCTCCGGCCTGGCCGGGTACATCGGACCCCCTTCCCTGCTGGCGATCCCGATCGCGGTGGGTATCGCGATCCTCCGGTATCACCTCTACGACATCGACGTCGTCATCAGCAAGACCGTGATGTTCGGCGGTTTGGCGGCGTTCATCACCGTCGTCTACGTGGCCGTGGTCGTCGGGGTCGGAGCCGCCGTCGGTCGGCGAGCCGGTTCGAACGTGGCCCTGGCCGTCGTGGCCACCGCCCTGGTGGCCGTGGCCTTCCAGCCGGTTCGGGACCGTCTCCACCGGGTGGCCCGTCGGTTCGTCTTCGGTGCCCCGACCCTGGCGGAGCAGAAGGCCGGTCTGGCCATCCGCTCGCTGGGGGCGTTCCGGGTGTTCCGCGGCGGTGACCTGGTACCGCTCACGGCGTGGCAGTCGAAGAAGGCGCGCACGCTGCTGAAGATCCTCGTGGCCCGCAGGGGGCGCTCGACCACCCGCGACTATCTGATGGAGGCGCTCTGGCCGCAGGAGAACCCAGGGGTGGTCGCGCGGCGCCTCTCCGTAGCCCTCGCAACGGTGCGGGCCGTCCTGGACCCGGAGAAGACCCACCCTCCTGACCACTTCGTGATCGGTGACAAGGACGCCATCCGATTGGAGCTCGCGGCTCTCCCGGTGGACGTCGAGGCGTTCCTGGCCGCGGCCGCCGATGGTCTCGCGCGATACGGCGAGGGCGACGCAGGCGAAGCGGAGGTCCAGCTTGCCGCCGCGGAGCGCGCCTACGAGGGGGACTTCCTGGAGGAGGACAGGTACGAGGACTGGGCCACGCCGCTGCGTGAAGAGGCGCGGACGACCTACATCTCGCTCCTTCGCGCCCTGGCCGCGCTGGCGGAGGCATCCGGGCAACCCGACGATGCGGTCCGGCGCTACCTCAGGATCCTGGAGATGGATCCGTGGGACGAGGGCGCCCACCTCGCCCTGGTCGGGACCATGGAGCGCGCCGGGCGGCATGGCGAAGCAAGGAGGCGGTACACGGCCTACGCGTCCCGGATGAAGGAGATCGGGGTGCCGGTGGCGCCCTTCCCCGTCGGCGGCCCGGCCTGAGCTCGAAACCCGAGCCGAACCTTAACCCCACCCGAACACCGCCGGCCATCCTGCCGTCATCAGCGACGCGCGGAGCGCGCGAAGGAGGTGGCGAGGTGATGGACGGTGCAGGCACGAAGAGGGCGGAACGGTGGTCCGGGTCGCGGCTCTGGCTCCGGTGGGTAGGCGCGACAGCCCTCGGCGTGGTGCTGGCATTCGCGGCGTTCGTCGTCATCTTCTCGATCACCGGGGATCCCGGGGATTCGCTCTTCCCCGTCCTCATGATCGGGTTCGGCCTGGCCATCGGATCGTTCCAGCAGCGCGTTCTCCGGCAAACGCTCGGTGATGCCAGGCGCTGGGCCCTGGCAACGGGGGTCGGACTCGGCGCCGGCATGGCGCTCGCGGTGGCGATGGGACTGGGCGAGACGCCCGGTCTCGGGGCACAGATCACGCAGGGCGCGGTGGCGGGTGCGTTGGCTGGGACCGCTATCGGGACGGTGCAGTGGCGGGTGCTCAGGACTCGGCTCCCAGGAGCGCGGTGGTGGGTCGCTGCGAGCATCGCCGGCTGGGCGGCGGGGGCGGCGGCCGGAGACGCCGCCGCGTACTTCGTCGAGGGGCTGGACCTCATGGTCGCACCCGTTATCGCCGCCTCGGTCACGGGGATCGCGCTCGTCGGGCTGATTGGCTCGCGCCCAGTCGACACTCCTCAGGCCGCGCAGCTCCCCCCAACGGCGCTGGTGGAGCGAGCGTGGCGATCTCGATGATGAAGCTGAGATGACGAAGACGATCGAGCTCCGGCGGCTTACCAAGCGATTCGGGGCAAGGGTGGCCGTCGACGATCTCTCGGCAGGCGTCATGCCCGGTTCGGTCACCGCGTTCCTTGGCCCGAACGGTGCCGGCAAGACGACCACCCTGCGCATGCTGCTCGGCCTGGTCACGCCGACCTCCGGCACCGCGACCATCGATGGGCGACGGTACAGCGAGCTCCGGGAGCCGGCGCGCCAGGTCGGTGCCCTGCTCGAAGCCTCGGGGTTCCACCCCGGCCGAACAGCGTTCGACCACTTGCGCACACTGGCCCTCGCGGCTCGGCTACCGCGGGATGCGCCGGATCGGGTGCTCGCCCGGGTGGGTCTGTCGGCGGATGGCGATCGGAGGGTGGGTACCTTCTCCCTCGGGATGCGGCAGCGGCTTGGCCTCGCCGCAGCTATGCTGGGCGACCCGCCCGTGCTCCTCCTGGACGAGCCGACCAACGGTCTCGACCCGGAGGGCATCCGTTGGCTTCGCGGCTACCTCCGAGGGCTCGCAGACGAGGGTCGCACGGTGCTCGTGTCGAGCCACGTGCTGGCCGAGGTCGAGCAGACGGCCGACGATGTGCTCGTGATCGCCCACGGGCGCCTCATCCGTTCGGCCAGCCTGGCCGAGCTCCGAGCGGAGGCCGGCCTTCGCACCTGTGTACGCAGCCCCGAGATCGAGCGTCTGTACAGCTTGCTCGACGAAGCCGGGTACGGCGCTTGGCGGCTCGCTGGGGACGAGCTGGTCGTGGACGGTACGCCGGAGCTCGTCGGTGAGCTTGCCGCCACGCACCAGATCGTCCTGCACCGGCTGTTCGAGACCGGGAATCTCGAAGAGGTGTTCTTCCGGCTCACCGCGGCGGTGGAGCGGTGACGAGCCTGGTGCGAGCCGAGCTCGCCAAACTGCGGAGCGTTCGGATGCCGATCTGGCTGCTGCTGACGGCGCTCGGCCTCGTGATGTTGTTGGTCCTGGTCACGGTCCCCACCGGAAACGCCGTCGGGAGCACGCTGTCTCTGCACGACCACGACCTGCTCGCGCGCACGCTCGGGGTGGGCGCGGGGGGCGGCTGGGTGGTCATGCTTGTACTTGGGATCCTGGCGTTCACGCAGGAGCTTCGCTTCGGCACAGCGACCCCGACATTCCTGGTCACCCCCGTTCGCGGCCGCGTGCTCGTCGCGAAGGGCCTCGCCCTCGCCGCGGCCGGACTGGTGTTCGCCGGGGCGACCATCACCCTCGACGTCGTCCTCAGCGTCGTCCTGATCATCGCCCGCGGGGGCAACCTCACCTGGTCGGCAGAGGTTGCCGAAGTGCTCGCAGCCGCGCTGCTGGTGATGGCGCTGTCTGGACCAATCGGCGTCGCCGTCGGCGCTCTTGTCCGCAACCAGATCGCAGCCGTCGTCGGGACCCTGGTCTGGCTGCTCGTCGCCGAACAGCTGCTGGTCGCCCTGTTACCTAGCATCGGCCGATGGACGCCGGGTGGTGCGACTGCGGGGCTGCTCCAGCTCGGCCGCGAGGCGACGACCCACGGCGATCTCCTGCCGGCGTGGGCGGGCGGTCTGGTCCTTCTTACCTACGCCACCGTCATCGGCCTGCTCGCGTCGGCCGTCACCCTGCGACGAGACCTCACCTGACCGTTCCCAGACGGTGCCGGCCAGTCCGAAGCCACCGTCCCGAACCAAGTGGTTGCCGAAAGTGCAACGGGCGAAGGGCGACGCGGCGCTGTCCTACTCACTCCGTCCCGCTACGCCTGACCTGGCAGCACGCGAGATCCTGATCGCGACCGTCACCTCTGCGAGGGGCTGAATGTCCTTTCGGAGCGCGCTTTGCAACCCGGCGCCCAGCTTGCCACTTGGCGGCACGCACGAGGCCAGGTACCGGATCCCGGTGTCAGGGTGAGCGCTTCAAACGCAGGCGCAGCCGCTGCCGAAGCCGAACCAGCCGTCGCAGGTCTGGTCCGACTCCCCCCGGGGGCACGGGAGTCGTACCTGCGACGTGAGAGTTCGGCAGGTCTGTCCATCAGCATGCTGGCGGCGGTCTGGCCGATCGAGATTCCGTCGGAAGCCTCCTCTCGCTGAGCCGGACCTCCGGCCCGTTCTGCGAGCCCTCCTAGCTGCCACGCCGCGCGAGGCGCCAGGCCGAGATGGCCACGAGGACCAAGGTTCCCACTATGGTGATGGCCACGGCGTGCCAGGGGACATCGGGATGTTGGGGCCGCACGAGGTCCGCCAGGCTAGCGGCCAGCTTCGAGGGTAGCCAGGACGAGAGCGCGTGGATGCCGCTCAGGAATACGAGGACCAGGATGCTGGCGAGGCTCGCCCCGGCGAAGGCAGGCACACCGCGAGCGACGCTCGCCCAGGCAGCGACGACGCCTTCGCAGAAGCAGACCCACAGGACCCGAGCCCGTACCCGGCGGCGAGCGCGCCGGGGCGCATCGGGCCGATGAGCACGGAAGTCTCGTACAAGGCACACAGGACCCCCAGCCCGAGCGCGATCGTTGCCACCAGAGAGGTCGCTACATAGCGAGGGACGACCAAGATGGAAGGGCGACGCACCCTGCTGCGGTAGAACGCCGCGAGCCCCGGCCGGGCGTCGATGGCGAGACTCGCCGCCGCCACGACGACGATCACCACCGTGCCGAGCTGGGCGGCGTTCGCGGCGAAACCCGCAACGGCGTCGGCTGGGCTCGGTGGAGGCGCGCCGCCGCCGCCGAGCGCGCCGGGCAACAGCACTCCCGCCATCGGCGACTTCCTGAGCAAGCGCCGCCGTGCGGTGGCGGCGATCCTCCACTGCTTCCTCTAGTTCGGCGATCCGGGCCGCGATCCGTCGCCGGAGTGCGCGGGCTCGGCGCGAACCGGGCTTGGTCGGGTGCCGCCACTACACGGGAGGACTTCAGACGATCCAGTCGGGGAACAGCGGGTTCGCGACCCCTTCGACCGGGAAGGGCGTTCGGCCGGAGCCGTCGGGGCGGATCAGGTACATCTCCGCGGCGCCCGCGACGAGGATGGCCGAGCCGTCCGGCGACCAAGCGAAGAACTGCCCGAACTCCGAAGTGACCCTTCGCTGGCCCGTGCCGTCCGCGTTGATGATCCACACGTCTTCCCACGGCCCGATGTCCCCGGTGCTTCGGCAATCGGCCGCATCGGAGATGGAGCAGTCGTCCCTGGCGGACGAGAACACGATCCGCGTGCCGTCGGGCGACCACGCCGGCCACCCGTCCTCGCCCGGCGCGGTCGTCAAGCGGCGGACGTGGCTCCCGTCTGCGTCCATCACGAAGATGTTGTAGTCAGGGTTGCTCCCGGTGGCGCCGGGTTCGGGGGCCATGAAGGCGATCCGGGAGCCGTCGGGCGACCACGCCGGGTACTCGACGTAGTGGCGGGAGATGCGACGAAGACCCGAGCCGTCCGGGGCCACCACGTACCCGTAGACGTCGAACCCGCCGGTGCCGACCACAGAGTTGAAGGCGACCCTCCGGCCATCGGGAGACCAGTCCGGCCCCCACACGTCTTTGCGGGTCAGGTTCCGCTGATCCGACCCATCGGCCTTCATCACGAAGATCCGGGACGTCCCGTTGTGTGGCCAGTGTCGGTACGCGATCCGGGAGCCATCCGGCGACCATGTTGGGTCGAACTCCATGGCGGGCGACGACGTCAGCCGCCGAACGTGGGTCGCGTCCGCCCTCATCGACCAGATGTCGTTCGTCTCGTCGGAGAGCACGATCCGTCCCTCCAGGGATCCGATGTCGATCCGTGGTCCCGAGGCTGACGGGGAAGTGACCGGCTGCGTGGCCCTCGGGGAGGCCGCGGGCGAACGAGACCCGTTCGCATCCCCAGCGGGCCGCGGGCTCGAGCACGCCGCCAGGATGACCAGTGCCAAGGCCGGGACGATCCTGCGCATGCCCCTCCTACGCTCCTTGAGTCCGGGAGGTTCCGGGGGGTGTGTATCCGCCGACGCCTACCGCTCGTCGACCTATGATTCGCACGACGAGGGTGCAGGCCGCTGTCGTCCAGGCCGCTCCGATCGGGTTCGACCGCGAGCAGACGATGGACAAGCTCGAGCGGTTGATCGCCGAAGCAGCACGAGCCGGGGCGCAGCTCGCCGTCTTCCCGGAAGCGTTCGTTCCCGCCTACCCGAGGGGCATCGACTTCGGAACAGTCGTCGGGCAGCGGACGCCGGAGGGTCGCGATCAGTTCAGGCGCTACTTCGATGGGGCGATCATAGTGCCCGGACCTGACGTCGACCGGATCGCCACGGCCGCGCGCGAGCATGGGATCCACCTCGTCGTGGGGGTCATCGAACGCGATGGCGGAACTCTCTATGACACCGCGCTCTTCTTCAGTCCGGAGGGCTACCTGGGCGAACACCGAAAGCTGATGCCCACGGGAGCGGAGCGGCTGATCTGGGGGTTCGGCGACGGCTCGACCCTGCCGGTCTTCGACACGTCGCTCGGACGGCTTGGCGCCGTCATCTGCTGGGAGAACTACATGCCGATGCTGCGGATGATCATGTACGCCAAGGGCATCCAGATCTACTGCGTGCCGACCTCCGACAGCCGGGAGACGTGGTTGCCCACCATGCGCCATGTCGCACTGGAAGGCCGTTGCTTCGTGCTCACAGCCTGCCAGTTCCTACGTCGGTCGGACCTCCCCACGGACATCCCGAATCAGATCTCGGATCAGCCAGACGCGATCCTCTTGCGGGGAGGCGCTGCCATCATCGGTCCGCTCGGTGCGGTGCTGGCCGGGCCGTGTTTCGACGAGGAGAAGATCCTGTACGCGGAGCTCGACCTCGACGACATCACGCGGGGCAAGTACGACTTCGACGTTGCCGGCCACTACGCCCGCCCCGACGTGTTCCACCTGAGCGTGAACGAGAATCCCCAGCGGCCCGTCGCCTAGGACCAACCCTCGGCCCGCGATTGACCGCTAGCCCGGGGTGAGAAGCCGCTCCCTGTAGGCGGGACGCCCTCCTCCTAATGCGTTCCGCGAGCCAGTTAGTTCAAACTCTTCAGCCGTAGCCGAAGCGCAGCCGGAATTGAACTGCACGCGGATCGTCGAGTCTCCCAGCCTCGTCCACGGTTCGAGGCTCGCTTCAGCGTTGACCGGCAACTCTGCGCGGAGAGAGAATCCGCGCGGCGTGGCCGGGACGATCGGTGACCCAGTATCCGAGCTCGATCGCAGGTGGGACCGCGTTGGACGCAACGCCGCCTACATGGCCGGTGCGTCCTTCTTGATCGGGACCGTCCTCTTCCTGCTCGACGCGGCCGATCTGCTGGGGAAGGGCCCCGAGTACCACGCGACCGCGGCCGGTCAGCTCCAAGACGAGGCCAACTTCTGGGCGGCCTACTTCAACCATCAGCACAGGATCTTGTGGACATCGTGGGCCGCGATCTGATCTTGCCGCTGGGATTCGTCGGCCTGATCGTGGTGGGGCTGGCGATCCGCCACCTCGTGGGGAGCGACCGGCCGGAGGGCCAGCTGATGGTGGCGTTCCTGGTCGTCGGCGGCGTACTCTCCTCCGTCGGCGACCTGCTCTTCCTAAGCGACGTCACGTACTGGCGCTCCGGTGGGTGGAGCGGGCATCCGCCAGAGATCATGGAGTCGATCGGGCGGGCGGCGTCAGCGATCGAAACCCTGAACGTGTGGCCCGAGGTCGCCGGCTTCCCGATCCTCGCGGCGGGTCTCCTGTACGTTGGTCGTCTGTGCAGGACGCGGCCGGAGCTGCCGACGCAGCTTGGGATCGTCGCCTACGTCGAGGCGGCGCTCCTGCTTGTCATCGCGATTGCCGAGGCGGTCGGAAACGATACGGCGAACCAGGTGCTCAGCCTGATCACGGGTGTCCTCGTCGCTCCGGTCCTCGGGGTGTGGCTGGGCAGGCACTTCGGTCGACTGGCCAAGCGCTGAAGCGAATGACCGCGCCCTAGTCGGCAAATAGACGGCCACACTCCCACCAAGGGACAACTGGCCCGGGCGGTGTCCACGGGTTGCGGCGTTTCTCGCTCGCTATCTGATCTCCCATCACGTGCAGGACGGCCTCCTCCCCCTCAAACAGACCGTCCGTCACCTTCTCGTGCCGCGGAAAAGGTTCCTAATCCGTAGACGGAATCGGCCGCGCCTTACTCGGCCGCTCGCCCCTGCCGATGGTTACCAGGTGAACGGGCGATTCGGCGTTCTGGCTCTCCTGGCGGCCGTCGCGCTCGCCTCATCGCTGTGGCTGGCGTTCACTCTCCCTGATGGCTGCCCCGACGGCTTCCACGTCAGGGGCGTGATCTGTCTATCGGACGGAACGCATCTTGCACCGTCGTCCGGCGTGAGGATTCCGGATGCTCAGACGGGACTCGACAACCGATGGACGCTCCGGGTTGAAGTGCTCCTCGTGGGCGCGTTCATCGCTGCCGGGCTCGCGTTCGCTGCCTCTCGATCCGTTGGTCCGCGATCCGTCTCAGCACGAGACGAGTCACCATCACGATCGGCGGACAACGTTCCATAGACGTACACGCCGTCGAAGATCGACGAGCACGCGTGCACCGAGCGTTCGCTTGGCTGGTCCTATCTCCTTATCCCTGGCGGGCGAGATACCCTCTCAGCCATGCCCAGCTTGATCGAGGTGCATCGGCCGCAAGGCGTTGGGTTGCACCAAGACTTCTTTCGCCGATACCGAATCTTGGTGGATGATGTCGAAGTGGCGTCCCTGAAGGAGGGGGAAACGGCAAGAGTGGACGTCGCACCTGGCAGCCACGCGGTGCAAGCTCGAATAGATTGGGTCAGGACGCCTGCGCTTCACGTCACGGTGCGCCGGGACGAAGCCGTGCACCTAGTCGTGAGACCGAGTGGGTTCCTCAGCGGTCTTTGGCAGGGCGTCCTGAAACCTTCGGCATACCTAGTTCTCGAACGGGCGTAGCCGCAATCTCGGCCGGGCACCTTCTCGATCCGCGGAAAAGTCTCCTAAACCGTAGACAGGTGAGACCCCCCGTGAGCCAACTGGCGAGCCCCTGATGCGGGGCTCGGCGACTGTCGAACTCAGTATCCCGACCAGGCGATGCGGCTCCCCTCGTGTGCAGCACACCACCGCGCCATCTCTCGAAGGGGCAATAGACCTCGCCGGGCCGCACCAGAACGGACTTCCAACCGTTGCGGCTGCTCGGATTCACGCTCCAAGAGGTACGCGATCTCCGGATCCATCGCAGCCGCCTGCTCGCTGGTGAACTCGACTTCGTTGTGTGGGTCTACTTGGCCAAGGATCGGCAACTCGAGGCCATGACGCCACAGAAGTCCATCGAAGTCCCCGCTGCGTCGGCGATGCCTCCTGATGGATCGGGAACCGTCACCCGCCGCCCTTCCGCCGAATAGAGAGTGAAGTCCCCCACTTCCAAATGCTATCCCGGCTCGCAAGAACTGCTGCCACGTCGGCTCGTCGAGGAGCAGGACCCCGTGGTGCCACAGGGTTCGAGAATGTCACCTGAGCGAAGCGGATCGGCCTCCGCTCAAGCTCGGACGCTCGGTTCAGGCGCGTGATTCGAAGACGACGCGAAGCTCGACGATGTGTCCGGTTTTGGGATCGCGCCGAACGAACACGGGGTACACGCCATCTCCGCGACCAGCTTCAACCACAACCCCGATGTCGCCCCACTCGGGCTTGGTCCATCGCGCCACCCGATCTCGCTTCCGCTCAAAGACGCGCGCCACGAAGTCCTGCCAGTTCTCGGCGATCGCGAACGGTGTGTCGGGCGTCATCGTGTAGCAGGGGTCGCCGACCCATACCATCCCCGCGTCAACACCGATTTCGGCAACCTGCTCCCATTCCGCATCCGACATGGGTCGAGGCTAGCCGACCAGGAAGCCGGGCGGAAGGGTTGAACCCGGAACGGAGACGCCGTGGTGAGCGAGTGTTCGCGAATGTCCCTCGGACTGCAGGACGTTGCCGACTACTCCGCTCGCAGTACGAATGGTGTGTAGCCCAGGTCCAGCTGAGAGACCTCGAGGTCAGCGACGACGAGCGTGATGACGTGGGCGTTCGCCTTGATCCGGATCTCGTGGAAATCGATGCCAATCGTCTTGGCGTATTCGCGAGCACGCTCAGAACCTTCGATGACCTTCCCGCCAGGATACAGCTCTTGCCATCGGACACCCCAGACGAAGCCCTGCTCTCGTCTCATCTGGTGATCGATCAGGCGGTCGTCCAGGGACGCTCTCCACGTTCGGGCAGAGAGGGCTGACCGATGTCGGCTTCCACGCAGTTGCGGAAGAGATACCGCAGGTAGGCAGGTGGAATCCCAGTCCGCTGATCCGAGACGGCGTGTACGACAAGCTCATAGTCGCGCATGTAGTCCGTATAGCCGTGGTACAGCAGCGCCTGGTCGAAGACATTGTCCAGAGCGGTCTGAATCTCTGCGGCGTTCATGGAGCTGTTTTACACGACGCGGCACCACAATGGGCGTCGCGGCGAGAGCGTCCTCGGGACATGTGCACTCGGATGCCCCAGTGTCGGGGAATGTCACCTAGCGTCGGTCGCGAAAGATAGTGGCGAGCAGTCAAGCGTCGATGGTTCCAACGGCCCGGCGACGAGAACCTCGATCTAGCCTCGGCTCTTCGTCGGCCCTGGAGCCGGTAATCTGACCGGGTGCTGTGGTGGGACATCTGCATCTTCGCCTTCAGCGCCATCGTGTCGGTGGTCGGACTCGTCACCGGGCCAGCCAGCGTGAGCGCGGCCTTCACCCTCGGCGTGAGCCTCCTGATCCTGGCGACCGTATGGGCCGAACGCAGGCGACGCGTTCCTCGCCGCGGATCTCGACGGACTCCTCGCCCTGCTGACCGACGACGCGCTGCTCACCATGCCGCCCGCGCCGCACGAGTACCGGGGCCTGGTGGCGATCGGAGCGTTCCAGCGAGCGAGCTTCGCCTGGCGAGGAGGTCGGCGTGTTCACCTGCTGCCGACCCGCGCCAACACCCAGCCGGCCTTCGGGGCCTACCTCCAGGACACGGAGGCGAACGTCGCCCGGGCCGCGGGTCTGATCGTGCTCACGCTGCGAGGCGACCGGATCGCGGGCATCACCCGCTTCCACTACGACCAGTTGCTCCCGCTATTCGGACTCCCTGCCGAGCTCCCAGGCGAATGACCCGCTGGGCGCGGGGCAAGCGCGGATGGGCCGACCGGCCGGACCCCGCAGCGGACGCGAAATCAGCTAGCCCAGTCGAGTCGGTTGCAGGCCGGAATCACATGGCCGTAACCTACGAGCATTGACGGCCGAGGAGGTGGTGGCCGAGTTAGACAAGTCTTCAGAAGGCGCTCGACAAGTCTTCGAGCCCGATTCGAGTTCACAAGTCTTCGACGGTTCGAGGACGGCGTCTGAAGACAAAACCGCTGGTCACAGGCTTGCCGAACGCCTGAAGGCTGGACATGCCATCAAAACCGGTGCAGCGGCTGATCCCGCTGGGCGGGTTCGATCCCGTCCGCCTCCGCTACCAGCGGTCGTGTCCCTTGGTCTTCGTCGGGACACGACGACGCGACAATGGTCTCATGCCGATGAGTCCGAAACGTTTGAGCAGCCGAGAAGGCTACGATTGGCTTGCGTGGATGGATACTCGCGCCAGGAGGTGGCCGGGAGGGCCGGAGTCGACGTCGGGTACGTCGACCGGTTGGTCGAGCTGGGGATCCTGAATGCCGGCGCAGAAGATGCCTTCTCCCAGGGTGATGGACGGAGGGCGCGATGGGTGCACAGCCTGGAGGCGGCGGGCGTCCCGCTCGATGGAATGGCCGCCGCCGTCCGTGACGGGACGATCTCGTTCTCATTCCTGGATGCGAGCGCGTTCGACCGGTTCGCGGAGCTCAGCGGCACCACGTTCCAGGAGCTGAGCGACAGAACCGGCATCCCCATGGACCTTCTGAAGGTGGTCCGCGAGGCGGTCGGCTTCGCCGAGCCGCAGCCGGAGGACCACGTCCGTGAGGACGAGCTTGCGGTCGTGCCGGCCATCGAGCTCCAGCTCTCGATCGGGTTGCGGCCCATCATGATCGGCCGGTGGCTCCGGGTCTGCGCGGACAGCCTACGCAGGATCACGGAGACGGAGACGGCAGAGTACCGGACCGGCGTCATGGCACATTTCATCGAGCAAGGGATGTCGGAGCGCGAGATGCTGGGGGCCCAGGCCGAGTTCGGGTCCCGGCTGACCCCCCTCATGGAACAGGCGCTCCTCGCCGCCTACCGCGGACAGCAGGAACACGCCTGGAAGAGTGCCCTCGAGGAGTTCGTCGAGGGTGCGCTGGAACGGACCGGCCGGCTCAGCCGGTTGCATCGTCCCCCGGCGATGTGCTTCCTCGACATCACCGGGTACACCCGGCTGACCGAGGAACGGGGAGACGAGGCTGCGGCTGAGGTGGCGGAGCGATTGGC